>Ga0209647_1000317_pt1 | contig 45252 bp, 42 predicted proteins | sample GraSoi_2013_60cm_FD_185827 | JGI IMG/M metagenome (GOLD analysis project Ga0209647, IMG submission 185827) | Grasslands soil microbial communities from the Angelo Coastal Reserve, California, USA - Sample 9_17_2013_60cm (SPAdes) (version 2) | ecosystem: Environmental > Terrestrial > Soil >...
CTAAAGACGTTCGGACCTGCGTTCGGATTTGGTCATTGCCTTATCCTCGTCGATCTCGCGCACAGCAGTACCTGTTCGGGATCGGGAAACGCGAGCTGTGCGCGCTCGAATCCATCCTGAGCGGCCAGCCGACGCACCGCTTCGCGGACATAGACCGCCAGCCGGAAGGCCGGACCGGGTTCCGAGCCGTCGGCAAATACATTGCGGTCCAACGCCGCGGCAAGCGGTTCGTCATCGGGCGCCTCCAGCGCCACCCGATAGGCTGCCTGCCGGCCATAGAAAGCCTCTCCGATCCTGCGCATGTTTCGCGGCACCGCGAGATCGCCCACCCCCATTTCGCGCATGCTGTCGTCCATGTCCCGGCAGAACCGGTCAAACAACCCTTGGCCGAGGGCGCGAATCGGCGCCGTCTCGCTCTCCAGACGGCGGAGAAACAGCACGGTATGGAGCATGATCATCTCCAACCGGCCGTCGACCGTATCGGGCACGCCATAGATTTGGTAAAAGGCGGGCAGCCGCGCCTGTGCCACGATCGTGCCATAGAGACACGCGATGGTATTGTCCCGCGGGGTGCGGCGAAACAACTTGAATATCATCACGTTAGCTCGGCCGCGGAGGTCGGATGCAGGGGCTCGATAGGGAAAACGTGATAGCGCCGACGAGATCAATGCGCTAGCGCCTGCGACCATGACAGGGGGATCATGAGCTGCATGAATGGACCGACGCGCCCGTTCCGTATGGCCGCCGCCCGCGTTGCGGTGACGGTGGCGTTCGGAATCCTGCTCAGCGGCTGCTTTTCGGAGACCTATCAGCGCGGCTACATCGTGCCCGAAGGGGCGCTCGAGCAGCTCCCGATCGGTTCCACCCAAGAACAAGTTTTGATCGTGCTCGGCACGCCCTCAACGGTCGCGACGGTGAGTGGCGAGGCGTTTTATTATATTTCCCAGCGCGCCGAGCGGTCGATCGGCTTCATGCCCCAACGGGTGGTCGATCAGCGGGTCGTGGCGGTGTATTTCGACAAGAATCGGCGAGTGGAGCGGCTCGCCAACTACGGTCTCAAGGACGGCAAGGTCTTTGATTTCGTCAGCCGCGCCACGCCGACTGGCGGCAAGGACGTCGCCTATCTCAACGCGCTATTCAAGATTTTCTAGACCGGTGATGAAGAGGCATCGCCGCGGCGCAGTGTGCCGCGGCATCGGCGCGCGTCGCATCCCCCCACCGGGAGACGTCAGCGCCAGTGCGCGAGCACGGCGAGCAACAAGAGCGCCACGATATTGGTGATCTTGATCATCGGGTTGACGGCGGGACCGGCCGTGTCCTTGTAGGGATCACCCACGGTATCGCCCGTCACCGCCGCCTTGTGCGGCTCCGAACCTTTGCCGCCGTAGTGGCCGTCCTCGATAAATTTCTTGGCATTGTCCCATGCGCCGCCACCCGAAGTCATCGAAATCGCAACGAACAAGCCGGTGACGATAACGCCGAGGAGCATCGCGCCGACAGCGGAGAACGCCGCTGACTTGCCGATCGAACCGCCGCCCGCAATCCAGTAGATCAGGAAATAGACCACGATCGGCGAAAGCACCGGCAGCAGCGACGGAACGATCATCTCCTTGATCGCCGCCTTGGTGAGGAGGTCGACGGCACGGCCGTAATCGGGCTTGTCGGTGCCCTGCATGATGCCGGGCTTCTCACGAAACTGCCGGCGCACCTCCTCGACGATCGCAGACGCCGCGCGGCCGACCGCCGTCATGCCCAACGCACCGAACAGATACGGCAGCAAGCCGCCGAATAAGAGTCCCACCACGACATAGGGGTTGTTCAAGGAGAAATCGAGCTGCACGCCCTGGAAGTACGGATTGCTCGCCGCATTGGCGATGAAAAACTTCAAGTCCTCGTTGTAAGCCGCGAACAGAACGAGTGCGCCGAGACCGGCCGAACCAATGGCATAGCCCTTAGTCACCGCCTTGGTCGTGTTGCCGACGGCGTCGAGGGCGTCGGTCGACTTGCGCACCTCCTTGGGCAGCCCCGCCATTTCCGCGATACCGCCGGCGTTGTCGGTCACCGGCCCGAACGCATCGAGCGCCACGATCAAGCCGGCGAGCGAAAGCATTGTGGTCACGGCGACCGCGATCCCGAACAGGCCGGCGAGTTTGTAGCTGGTCAGGATGCCGGCGATGATGACGATCGCGGGCAGCGCCGTTGCTTCCAGCGAAATGGCCAAACCTTGGATGACGTTGGTGCCGTGGCCCGTAACCGAGGCCTTGGCGATCGACTGCACCGGCCGGAAATTCGTACCAGTATAGTACTCGGTGATCCAGATGATGAGCCCGGTCACGATGAGGCCGACCACGCCGCAGATGAACAGAGATGTGCCGGAATAGGACTGCCCCGGCACGGAGCCGAAGCCCACCAGGAGATGGGTGACCAGCGCTACGCCGGCGAGCGAGAGCACGCCGGTGACGATGAGGCCCTTGTAGAGCGCGCCCATGATCGACTGGCTCGCGCCGAGTCTGACGAAGAACGTGCCGATGATGGACGTAATGATGCAGATGCCGCCGATGGCAAGGGGATAAGTCATCATCCTGAGGAGCGTGTCGGCGCCGGCGGTGCGAAAAAAGATCGCCGCCAGCACCATGGTAGCGACCGTCGTCACGGCGTAGGTCTCGAACAGGTCGGCCGCCATCCCGGCGCAGTCACCGACATTATCGCCTACATTGTCGGCGATGGTCGCGGGATTGCGCGGATCATCCTCGGGAATACCGGCCTCGACCTTGCCGACGAGGTCGCCGCCCACGTCCGCCCCCTTGGTGAAGATGCCGCCGCCGAGACGCGCGAAGATCGAGATCAGCGACGCGCCGAAGCCGAGTGCCACGAGAGCGTCGATGACGGTGCGGTCGTCGGGCGCCATATGGCGCGTGCCGATAAGAAAACCGAAATAGAGGGAGACGCCGAGGAGCGCCAGGCCAGCGACCAGCAGCCCGGTGATGGCGCCGGCTTTGAACGCCAGCTCGAGCCCATCTGCGAGCGAACGGATCGCCGCCTGGGCGGTGCGCACGTTGGCGCGTACGGACACGTTCATGCCGATGAATCCGGCTACCCCCGAGAGTACCGCGCCGATCAAGAATCCAACCGCCACTGAGGCGCCGAGGAAATACGCGAGGATGAAGAAGATCACGATGCCGACCACGCCGATCGTGGTGTATTGGCGCTTGAGATAAGCTTGCGCGCCTTCGCGCACGGCCGCGGCGATCTCCTGCATCCGCGCGCTGCCCGGGTCAGCCGCGAGTACGGAGCGGATCGTCCAGATGGCGTAGAGGATAGCGAGCACGCCACAAAGGACGATCAGCCAAAGAGCGGTCATTGTTGAAACCCCGGTTGCGGAAGCAGGCCGGACGGAGCGCCCGCCGTGAGTTGAGCCGAGCCTGATGTATCGCCCACGGCGCGGCCTGAAGCGGCGCGGACATTGCCAAAAACGCTTCCGCGACGCAACGCTCGAAAACGCTGTCTATTGTTGGTTCTCAGCGCCCGGCGCTGTTGATCGCCGGCCTCACCCTCGGCAGCGTCCAGGGGCCCGACCCGAACCGCTCTTCTTGCTGCATTTTTCTTACGTCCCGTTCCATCTCGAGACAGGTGAGCCATTCCACGTAGCTCGGGAGGTAGACGCCCGTTCGCATGCACTGCACTTTGTCGGCGGAGGAATAGGTCGCCCGGTCCTTGATGATCTGATCGCGCGCCTTTTGCTCGGAGTCGAGGCACGCATTGATGTCCTGCTCGGTTGTGGTTCCACCCATCAGCTTGACCATGGCCCCGGCGGCAAGCTGGCACGTTTTCTGAATATCGATGGTGGGCACCTCTTTGCGCCCTTGCGTCTCGAGCGCCGCGGCGCGCTTGCGCGCCTCGGCCACGTGCGCGCCGGAACCGAACTTCTGAACATAGCTGGTGAATGCCGAGGCGGTGCCGGCCTTCTCCGCGTCGGCCCAGGCCTTCTCGTCCGCTTCCTTGCGTGCTTGCTCATCGAGCGCAGCAAGCCGCTGACGCGCCTCGGCCGCGTGCGCACCCGAACCGAACTTCTGGATATAGCCGTTGAATGCCGCGGCGGTGCCGGCCTTGTCGGCGTCGGCCCAGGCCTTGTCATCGGCGTCCTTGCGTGCTTGCTCATCGAGCGTAGCAAGACGCTGGCGCGCCTCGGCCACGTGCGCGCCCGAACTGAAGTTCTGCGTATATGCAGTGAGTGCCGCTGCGGTACCGGCGCGCACCGCGTCTGCCCAAGCCTTATCGTCCGCCTCTTTGCGACTTAGCTCGGCAACGCGCTGGCGCGCCTCGGCCACATGCGCGCCGCCGCCGAAACTTTGTATATAGGCCGTATAGGCCGCGGCGGTGCCGGCCTTCTCGGCGTCGGCCCAGGCCTTCTCATCCGCCGCCTTGCGGGCCGTTTCGTTGAGCGCGACGATGCGCTGGCTTGCCTCCGATACGTGCGTGCCGGAGCCGAAGTTCTGCAGATATGCCGTATAGGCGGCGGCGGTCCCGGCCTTCTCGGCGTCGGCCCAGGCCTTCTCGTCGGCCTCCTTGCGCCCCTGCTCATCGGCCGCCTGCTGTTGCGCCGTCTGCTGCGAATCCGAGGGCTGGCTGCAAGCAGACGCGAGGGCAGCCCCGGCAATGACGGCAACGATCGCCAGTTTCGGAAATGCGACGCGTCGCGCGCGCGCGGGCTGTTGACGCCAATCATCAGTCATGGCTGGCCTTTTTCCGGGTTTACACGCGGGCCTCGGTTCTTTCAACGCCCACGTACCTCTCCGCTTCAATATGTCCCGAAACTGGGGCATCGTCAAAAAAGCGCGTTCCCGTAATCTTGTTAGCCGCGGACGCGAGAACAAGCCACCGTGCGGAACACACAGATCAGAAGTGCAGGGCACCTGGATGACGGATCACGGCCGAGCGTGCTTGCTCTGGCCGCGACGCGCCGATCTGGCCGAATGCCGATTTCATCTCGTCGATCATGAGATCGATCACGTGGAGTGGACCTTCCGCGCCGAGCGCGCCGAGACCCCACAGAAAGGCCTTGCCGGCGAACGCAGCATCGGCCCCGAGCGCGACGGCCCGCACCACGTCGAGCCCCGAGCGCACGCCGCTGTCCAGCATCAGGGTCACCCGGCCGCCGACGGCCCGAGCAATGGCCGGAAGCACGTCGATGGGCGCCGGCAGAGCTTCGACCTGGCGTCCGCCGTGGTTCGACACCACGATGCCGTCGACTCCGAGCGACACGCATCTTTCCGCATCGGCCGGGTGAAGGATGCCCTTGACCACCAACGAAGCCTTCCAGCGCTCGCGATAGCGGGCGACCTCATCCCAAGTGAAGGCGCCGCCCATTTCACGCCGCACGAAGGCTGCGACCTCATCCACGTTTGCGGTGTCGGCGGTGTAGGGCTTGAGATTGCCGAAGCGCGGTTGCCCGTGTTTCCACAGCGATCTGAGATAGCCGGGCGAGGTCAGAATGCCGGCGAGCATGCGCAGATCCGGCCGGAACGGCGATGTGATGCCGGCCGCAACCTCGCGCGGGCGCGTGGTGCGCACCGGTACATCGGCGGTGAGAACCAGGACATGCACACCAGCGGCCTCGGCGCGGCGGACAAGATCGAAGCCGATGGCGTGCTCGTTGCGGGAGCAGCGATAGAGTTGGAACCAGAGCACGTCGGGCCCGATCTCGGCTGCGCGCTCGACCGTCATGCCGCCGACCAGCCCGAGCGTATAGGGCACACGCGCGCGCTGCGCCGCGGCGGCGAGATATTGGTCGGCGCCCGGCCAGACGATGGAAGGCCCCCCCATGGGAGCGACGGCGACCGGCGCGGAGTAGTGCCTGCCGAACAGGTCGATACCGACCGGCGGCAAAGCCGTGGTGACGCCGTAGCGCGGCACGAGTTCGACCGCATCGAGCGCGCTCCAGTTGCGGGCGATACCACCGTCGGCTCCGGCGCCTCCGTCCATGTATTCAAAGGCGAAACTGGGCACGTTTCGGCGGGCATGGCGGCGCAGATAAGCGACAGTTGGAAAGCGGCGATGCAGCTTGACGAAGCGCGGATTGTCGGCGGGCGTGTAATCGTTCGCAGCCGGCCGAACCAGAGCAGTCGTGTCGTGCATGAGGTGCCTTTGCCCTTTCCCTCGTCATTATAGCAACGAACGAGGCGCGCGACCTCTGCCTCGTCCACCGAGCGCTCTGCGGTCAAGGCCGAAGGGACGATCGCGGCCAGCCCTGGACGCTCAGAAATGGCTGAACGAGGCTTGCCGAAATGCGAGCGGCTGACCGTCGGGATCGAGAAAGCGCGCCGTCCCCTGCCCCGCCGTGACCGCGCCGATCTCGGTGACCGCGACGCCGGCTGCCGAAGCTTGCCGGCGCAATGTCTCGACCTTGCCAGCCGGCACGCATGCCACGACTTCATAGTCGTCACCGCCGGTGAGGATTGTTTCGATCAGCGCGGGCTCCTCGGCGAGCGCGGCGAGCGCGCCGTCGGAGAGCGGAACGCGCGCTACCGCGATTTCGGCGGCGACACTGGAGGCGCGGCAGAGCTTGCCGAAATCGCCCGCGAGGCCGTCGGAGACGTCCATGGCCGCCGAAGCGTGCGCGCGGAGAATTTCGGCAATAGCGGTGCGCGGCTCCGGCACGAGATAGCGGGCTTCGAGCTGGTTGCGCTGCTCGGGAGTAAGTCCCCAGCGCTGGGCAGCGGAGGTATCGCGTCGCAACCGCAAACCGAGCGCGGCATCGCCGATCGTGCCGGTGACCACCACGCGGTCGCCCGCTTGGGCGCCGGCGCGACGCACCATCCGGCCCTGCGGCACCGCGCCGATAACTGCGATTGAAATCGTAATCGGGCCGCCGGTGCGGTCGGTGTCGCCGCCCAACAGGGGGCAGCCGAAAGCTTGCGCATCCGCGCCGAGCCCGCGCGCGAACGGCGCAAGCCAGGCGTCGCCGACCTCCTCGGGCAGCGCCAAGGTGAGCAGAAACCCGAGCGGCGTTGCACCCTTCGCCGCGAGGTCGGAAAGATTCACCCGCAGCGCCTTTTTCGCGACCATGTCGGGCGGATCATCGGGAAAGAAATGCACGCCACCGACGATCCCATCGGTCTTGAGCACGAGATCGCAACCCGCGGGCGGCGTGATCGCCGCGGCGTCGTCGGTAAGCCCCAAGGCGCCGGGATGTTTGGCGAGCGGCGCAAAATAGCGCGCGATCAGCCGCTCTTCGCCGGATTGCGCCGCGCTATCTGTGCTCATCGCGATCGGCCGCCCAAATCATCGATCAAGTGACGGGTCTGACCTGCCATGATAGCCTTGGCCAAATCCAAAACTAAGGGAGATTTGCCGGGCCGCATGATGGAAGCATTCGATCTCTATTCGCCGGAAATCGATGCCGATCCCTTTCCGTACTACGAAATCCTGCGCGATCAATATCCCTGCTATTGGAGCGAGAGCGGCAAGCTCTGGATCCTCTCCCGCTACGACGACATCGTGCAGGCGACGCGGGATTGGGAAACGTTCTCCTCCTCGCAAGGCAACATGATCGATGAGCTTCCCGGCCGCGCGGGCGCAACCTTGGGAACAACCGACCCGCCCCGTCACGATCGGCTACGGGCGCTGAGCCAAGCCGCGTTCGCGCGCAAGAACATCGAGCAGTTCATTGCACCCACCCTCGATATCGCAGACCGCGCGCTCGAGCGCATATGCGAAAGACGAGCGTTCGAGTTCATCAACGATTTCTCCAGCCAAATCACGGTCGGCGTGCTCTTTCGCACCATGGGCCTGCCGGAGCGCGATCATGCCGAGATCAGGCGCAAGGTCATTCTCGCGGTCTCCACCGACAAGTCCGTGAAAGGCCGCAACCCACAGCACATCGCCGCCTTCAAGGAACTCAGCGACTTCCTCACCGCCGAGGTGGCTGTGCGGCGCGCGACCCCGACCGACGACCTCATCACCCATCTCGCCGAAGCCGAAATCGACGGCGACGGGTTAAGCGAACGCGAGGTCGTGCTCACGACCGCGACCTTCGTCATGGCGGGAGTAGAATCGCTCTCGAGCTTCATGAGCATGTTCGCGCTCAATCTGCACGATCATCCCGATGCACGCCGCCGCATCGTCGCGAACCCCGAGCTAATCGAACCGGCGATCGAGGAGTCGCTGCGCTTCAACACCTCGGCGCAGCGTTTCAAGCGCACGGTCATGCGCGAGACCGAGCTGCACGGCCAAAGAATGCGCGTCGGCGACAAAGTGGCGCTTGCATTCGGCTCCGGCAACCGCGATTGGCGGAAATTTCCCAACCCGGACGTCTACGACATCGCCCGCCGGCCGCAGGGCCATCTCGGCTTTGGCGCCGGCAAGCATTTCTGCCTCGGCAGCCAAATGGCGCGGCTCGTCACCGCGATCGCCATGAAGCGTTTTCTCGAACGCGTGCCCGAATACCATCTTGAAGTCGGTGCGATCGCCTGGAATTCGTCGTCGAATTTTCGCAGCCCCAGCGCCTTGCCGTTCGTAACGCACTGATTTGAACAAAATCCGTCAACGCGTGAACGGCGCGAACTCCCCGGCACGAAACTGCCGTGCGATCTGGTCGAGCACGGCGTTGACCATGCCGGTCTCGTCCCGGTCGACGAAAGCGTTGGCGACGTCGACATATTCGGAGACGACGACACGCGCCGGCACGTCGCTGCGATGACCGAGCTCATAGGCGCCCGCGCGCAGCACCGCGCGCAAGATCGCTTCGATGCGTTTGAGCGGCCAGCCCTGCGCCAGCGCCTTGTCGACCAGCGGATCGAGGCTGCGCTGCTCGCGCACCACGCCCGAGACCACGTCGCGGAAGAAGGCCGCCTCGGCCGGCAGATATTGGGCCCCTTCGACCTCACGCCCGATCCAATGGCTCTCGAACTCGGCAAGAATGTCGTTCAACCCCGTGCCGGCGATGTCCATCTGGTAGAGCGCCTGCACCGCCGCGAGCCGGGCGGCGCCGCGGCGGTTGGCTTTGCGTTCGTCCTTCGCGCCGTCGCGAACCATCGCTCAACCCGCAGCCAGGCGGCGCTTGAGCCGCACGAGCGAAAGTGCCGCGCGCGCGGCATCGCCGCCCTTGTCGGCCTCGTTCGGGCGTGCGCGCGTCCACGCCTGGGCGTCGGTGTCGACGGTCAGAATGCCGTTGCCGATCGGCAGGCGGCGCGCGAGCGAAAGCTCGAGCAGGGCTCGTGCCGATTCCTGCGACACGATCTCGAAATGCAGCGTCTCGCCGCGAATGACGCAGCCGAGCGCGACCGCGCCCTCGTAAGGCCGGCCCGAACGCTCGGCGGCGTCGAGCGCAATCGCGATGGCAGGCGCCACTTCGAGCGAGCCCGGAACGCTGACGCGCTCGAAGGTCGCGCCCGCTTCTTGCAGCGCGCGCGTGGCGCCCGCGAGCAAGGCGTCGGCGATGTCCTCGTAGAAGCGCGCCTCGACGACGAGGATGCGCGCGCCCTTGAGATCGCTCGAGTCGCGATCAGGCGCGTCGGTGGCGGCGGAGCGGCGCGGCTCGGCCATATCCCAATCTCCGGTGGCGGAGTGGTCGTAGCAAGCGGATCGGGTCGGAAGCAAGGGAGCGGCGCCGGCCCGCCTACGAGCGCTCCATCAGCCGCGCCACGTAGCGGGCCATCAGGTCGACCTCGAGATTGACCGCGTCGCCGGCAGCGAGCCGGCCGAGCGTCGTGACCTTGAGCGTATGCGGAATGATCAGCACCGCGAAGGTGTCGCCCGCAACCTCGTTGACGGTCAGCGATACCCCGTCGAGCGCGACCGACCCCTTCGTTGCAATGAAACGGGAAAGCTGCGCCGGCGAGCGAAACGTGAACTGCGCCATGTCGGTCAAATCCTCGCGCGTAATCACCTTAGCGAGGCCGTCGGCATGACCGGCGACGACGTGCCCGCCGAGCTCATCGCCGAGCTTGAGCGGGCGCTCGAGATTGATGCGCGTGCCCTTCTGCCAGCGGCCGGCCGTGGTCACCCGCAGCGTCTCGACGGCGGCTTCCACGGCGAACCAGGCGCGGGCGCCCTCCTTGCCATGCGCGACCACGGTCAGGCACACGCCGCTGCAGGCGATCGAGGCGCCGACGGCGATGGTGTCGGCATCATAGCCGCAGGCGATCTTGAGACGGACGAGCCCCTGCGCGCGCGGCTCGACCGCAACCACCTCGCCAATTTCGGTCACGATGCCGGTAAACATCTCACGCCCGCTCGAATCTCTCGACCGTGTCCGCCCCGACGGTTTCGCGGTCGATGGCGTTGAGCCGCGGCGACTGAGTTAATGCGGAAAGCGGCAGTCCGTCGAGGGCATCGATTCCGTCCGGCCCGATGATCGCCGGCGAGCGAAACAGCGTCGCCTCGTCGATCAGGTCGGCGCGCAGGAAGGCGGCGGCGAGAATGGGTCCGCTTTCGACCATCAGCCGGGTGATGCCGCGTTGGGCCAAGAGCTTGAGCACGGCAGCAAGGTCGAGCCTGCCGTCGGCTCCCGGCACGCGGGCGATATCGACGCCTTGTGCGGCCAGCGCCTGTTGGCGCGCGCGCGGCGCATCATCGCTGGTCATGACCCAGAGCGGCACCTGCCGCGCGGTCGCAAGGAGCTTGCTCGCGGGCGGCAGCCGTAGCGTCGCGTCGAGAACGACACGCACCGGCGAGCGCATGCCGGGCAGGCGGGAAGTCAACAATGGATCATCCGCAACTACGGTGCCGATGCCGGTGAGTACGGCATCGCTCTGCGCGCGCAACAGATGCGCACGCGCGCGCCCTGCCTCGCCGGTAATCGCGGCGGGGCGGCGGCCGGACCGGGCGGCCTTGCCGTCGGCCGACACCGCGAGTTTCAGGATCACGTGCGGGCGGCCGTCCTGGACCCGCCGGATGTGGCCGGCGTGCGCCTGCCGCGCCTCCTCGGCGCCAACGCCGACCTCGACCACGACGCCGGCTTCGGCCAAACGCCAATGCCCGGCGCCGGCGACCTCGGGATTGGGATCGACCAGCGCCGAGACGACGCGCGCGATGCCGGCGGCGACGATGGCGTCGGCACAGGGCGGCGTCTTGCCCTGATGGGAGCATGGCTCGAGCGAGACATAGAGCGTCGCCCCGCGTGCGGCGGCACCGGCGCGGCGGAGAGCTTCGGTCTCGGCGTGGGGCCGGCCACCGGGCTGGGTCCAGCCACGGCCGATAATCACACCGTCCCTGGCGACCACTGCGCCGACGGCGGGATTGGGCCAGGTGCGCCCGAGCCCGCGCCGACCCAGCGCGAGCGCGAGCGCCATGAAGCGGGCGTCTTGCGCGCTAGTCATGGCCGGCGTCATTCAATGCGTTCAACTCCAACTTCTTTCCGGGCGTCCGATTTACGTTATACCAAGGCGCGCAACCCCACGGAGCTTCAATGCTGATCAGCGGAAAAGAAAAGCTCGAGCGCATGCGCGACGGCCGCGTCATCTATATCGGCGCCGAGCGGGTGGACGACGTGACCCGCCACCCCGCGTTCAGGAATGCCGCACGGACCATTGCCGACCTCTACGACTTCAAAGCCGATCCGGATCGGCGCGACCTATTCTCGTTCGAGGAGGACGGCGAGTGCTACGGCCTACCATGGTTGCGCTGTCGCACCCGCGAGGACCTTGTTCGCCGCATGCGCGCCATGAAGGCAACCGCGGATGCAACTTATGGCCTGATCGGGCGCTCGCCCGATCACGTTGCTGGCCTGATCACCGGACTCGCGATGAAGCCCGCGCTGCTCGATGAGCTCACCCCCGGGTTCGGCGGCAATCTCATCCGCTATTACGAACATGCGCGCAAGAACGATCTCTACGTTTCGTTCGCGGTGACGCCGCCCTCCGGTATCCGCAGCCGGGAAATCTTCGCCGGGGAGGCGCGCGACGACCCGACCCTTCAGGTCATCGCCGAAGGCGACGACGGCGTCATCATCTCCGGCATGAAGATGCTCGCGACCGGCGCGGCCTTCGCCGACGAGGTGTGGATCGGCAACCTCACGCCTATCGACGACAAGCGGGCGGGCGAAAGCATCACCTGCGCGCTGCCCGTCAACACGCCCGGCGTCTCGTTCTGGGCGCGCGAGCCCTATGAGCGCCATGCCCGCCACGAAGCCGATTATCCGCTCAGCTTCCGCTTCGACGAAACCGACACGGTGTTGGTGTGCGACCTCGTCAAGGTGCCCTGGGAGCGCGTCTTCCTACACAACAACGGGGCAATGTCGCGCCGCATCTATATCGAGACGCCGGCGAACTGCTACCAAAACCATCAGTCCAACGTGCGCTTCTGGACCAAGATGGGATTGATCGTCGGGCTCGCGAGCCGCATGTGCCAGGCGAACGGCGTCGACAGGATTCCGGCGGTGCGCGAAACGCTGGGACGGCTTGCCGCCCTCGAGGCGACGGTCGGCGGGCTCGTGAACGGGCAGATCGAGGCCTACGAGCCATGGCCCGACGGCTACGCCACGCCCAACCGGCGGATCATGTATGCCACGCTCAACTGGTGCCAGGAGCACCATACCGAGATCATCGATGCACTGCGCACGCTCGCGGGCGCGGCGCCGCTGCAGATGCCGGCGAGCATCGACCTCGTTGCCGACCCCGAGCTCAAGGACCGCTTCGAGCGTTGGTGGCGCACGTCCTCGATGCCGGCGCTCGATCGGCTCAAACTTTACAAGTTGGTCTGGGACCTGATCGGCTCGGAATTCGCCGGGCGGCACATGCTCTACGAGCGCTTCTATGCCGGCAATTCGATCATCGTGCGCAACCAGAGCGACCGCGAGGCGCCGTGGGAGACATTCCATGCCACGGTGGACGGGCTGCTGGAACGCGTGCAGACGCCCAATTCGTCGCAATAATTCATCCGATGGACCGTGCGGTTGAACGCACGCCCGCCGTGCCCAGCGGCGCTGCTGTCACTTCCTCACCGCCGCGCCCGGCTTGCCCTCCTCCGACAATTCGTCGAGCACGGTCTCGAAGTCCTTGGCCTCGCGGAAATTGCGGTAGACCGAGGCGAAGCGCACATAGGCGACGTCGTCGAGCGCGCGCAGCGCCTCCATCACCATCTCGCCCACCGCCTCGGAGGAGACTTCGCTCTCGCCCTGGCTCTCGAGCTCGCGCACGATCTTGGAGACAGCCTGATCGATGCGCTCCGGCTCGACCGGACGCTTGCGCAGCGCGATTTGGACCGAGCGCAGCAACTTGTCTCGGTCGAACGGCACGCGGCGCCCGTTGCGCTTGATGACCACAAGCTCGCGCAGCTGCACGCGCTCGAATGTGGTAAAGCGGAAATTGCAGCTGAGACACACGCGGCGACGGCGGATGACGGAGGAATCCTCGGTCGGCCGCGAGTCCTTGACTTGCGTATCGAGGCTGCCGCAATTCGGACAACGCATGGGCGGCCCCTACTCTCTCGCAGTCATTCCTGGGCGCGGCTGAAAGCCGCGAGCCTCAAATCCATCCCCACCGCTGATGCGACATGCGACAGGCCTGTGGCTGTGGATTGCGGTTCGCGCGCCGATGCGTGCAGTCCGACTGATGAAGGAGCGATTGGTCCCATGGGACCTCAGCCTTGATAAATGGGAAATCGACTGACGAGCTTCCTGACCTTCTCGCGCACGGCGGCTTCGGTGAGCAAGTCCTCGTCGACGCCCTTCTGCGAGAGGACGTCGAGCAGCTCGACGATCAGCTCGCCGACTTCTTGGAACTCGGCAATACCGAAGCCGCGAGTGGTGCCGGCGGGCGTGCCGAGGCGTATCCCGGAGGTCACCGCCGGCTTTTCTGGGTCGAACGGGACGCCGTTCTTGTTGCAGGTGATGCGCGCGCGGCCGAGCGCCAGTTCCGCGACCTTGCCGGTCAAGCGCTTGGGCCGCAGGTCGACCAGCATGAGGTGGGTATCGGTGCCGCCGGAGACGATGTCGAGGCCGTTCGATTTGAGGGTTTCGGCCAGCGCCTTGGCATTCGCGACCACGTTGCGGGCGTAAAGCTTGAAGGCGGGGCGCAGCGCCTCGCCGAAGGCCACGGCCTTGGCGGCGATCACATGCATCAGCGGCCCACCCTGCAGGCCGGGGAAGACCGCGGCGTTGAGCTTCTTTGCCAACTCCTCGTCGTTGGTGAGAGTGAAGCCCGAGCGCGGCCCGCGCAGCGTCTTGTGCGCGGTCGAGGTGACGACGTGGGCGTACGGAAACGGACTGGGATGTGCTCCGCCGGCGACGAGGCCGGCAAAATGCGCCATGTCGACGAGGAGTTTAGCGCCAACCTCGTCGGCAATTTCGCGGAAGCGGCGGAAATCGATGAACCGGGGATAGGCCGATCCGCCGGCGATGATGACCTTTGGTCGGTGCTCGCGCGCGAGCTTTGCCATCTCGTCGAAGTCGATCCGGTGGTCATCGCGCCGCACGCTGTAAGCTACGGGCTTGAACCAGCGCCCTGACATGTTCACGGGCGAGCCATGCGTCAGGTGGCCGCCGGCGGCAAGGTTGAGCCCCATGAACGTGTCGCCCGGCGCCATCAGCGCCATGAAGGCGGCGGCATTGGCAGAAGCGCCCGAGTGCGGCTGAACGTTTGCGAATTTACATCCGAAAAGTCTCGTAACCCGTTCAATGGCCAGGTTTTCCGCGACGTCGACATATTGACAGCCGCCGTAATAGCGCCGCCCCGGCAGTCCTTCCGCGTATTTGTTGGTAAGGACCGACCCTTGCGCTTCGAGGACGGCCTTGCTGACGATGTTTTCCGAGGCAATGAGCTCGATCTCGTCGCGCTGGCGCGAGAGCTCGCGCTTGATCACGTCGGCCACTTCGGGATCGGCCTCTGCGAGCGAGGCCGTGAACAAATTCGCGACATCGGCGTGGGCTCGAGACGGATCGGTCATGGGATGTCGCGCTGCTGTTGTGGACTCGCCCTCCGCGCCCGGAGGTTCGCGGGGCCGATAGCATACCCGGTCTGGAGCGCCAAGCTATGGGTACCGCCGCGAGCTACTTGCCCACATCTAGGGGGCGCCCGGTGAGGACACGATAATGGGGCCCTTCTTGACCCGCCGCCGGACGTTGGGCCGAAGGCCTGCCGGGGTTCGCGCTATCGGCAGCGGCAGGGCGGCGAAAAATATGCCCCGGCAATGCCGGGGCAAGGGGGGGCCGACAACTGAAACGGCGATCACAACCGATAGAGGATCTGATCGGTCCAGAACCGCTCGAGGCGCTGCAGCGACTTGTTGAGCGCCGCGAATTCCTCGCCAGCGATGCCGCCGACCTGGGCCACGGAGGCCACGTGCTTCTGGTAAAGCGTATCGACGATGTCACGCACCTCGCGCCCTTTGTCGGTGAGCTTGATGCGCACTGAACGGCGGTCGATGCGCGAGCGTTGATGATCGAGGTATCCCATCTCCACCAGCTTCTTGAGGTTGTAGGACACGTTGGAGCCGAGATAATAGCCCCGCGTGCGCAGCTCGCCGGCGGTGAGATCCTTCTCGCCGATGTTGTACAAGAGCAGCGCCTGCACCGAATTGATATCGGCGCGGCTCTTGCGATCGAACTCGTCTTTGATGACGTCGAGAAGGCGACGATGCAGCCGCTCGACGAGCGTCAAGGTTTCGAGATAGTGCGGACGGACGTGGTCGAGGCTTCCTTCGCGATCGACCGGCTGCATCGCTTTGGCAACGGCTTTCAACATGACACCTTCCCCGTGACTTGTCGTTGTTGTGACGGCGAGGCACTTGTTTCCTCGCTCGATGCGCAAACCTACATCGCAGGGTCTAAAATCGCTTTAATCAACACGCTAAAGATAAGGTTTACCTGCAACGGTGAATGTTCGATTGACGCCACAGCTGCGACCTTCGCCGTAACATTCGATTCACTCTGAGAGCGGCGCATTGAAGCGCTTTTCGAGCCGTGCGGCGTCACTCGGCCCATTCGCCTGCTGCAAAGATTCATTCAATGATAACGCACTTCAAGAAGGTCTCCACTCACCCTTTCTTTACGCTGAAATATCGAAGTGCCTCTCTGCTCGCGCAAACGCGCATGCACGGCGAGAGCGTTCTCACTCTACCCTTCACGCTCCGCGCAAGTAACGAATGATCCCGGAAAAATCGACGCTGCCGTCGCCGTTTTCCACGAAGCGCTCGTAGACCGCGGCAGCGCCGGCGCCGAGCGGAGTGGTGGCGTGCGTCGCGCGCGCGGCGGCTTGCGCCAGCTTCAAATCCTTGAGCATCATGGCCGCCGTGAAGCCCGCCTTGTAGTCGCGGTTCGCGGGCGAGGTCGGCACCAGGCCCGGCACCGGGCAGTAGCTCGTCATCGACCAACATTGCCCGGACGATTTCGAGGAGATGTCGAACAGCTTCTGCGCCTCGAGACCGAGCTTTTCCGCCAGCAGGAATGCCTCCGATACCACGATCATCGACGCGCCGAGGATCATGTTGTTGCAAATCTTCGCCGCTTGACCGTTGCCGGGTCCGCCGGCATGGACGATGGTTTTGCCCATCTTTTCCAGCAGCGGCCGCGCGCGCTCGAAGGCGTCATCGTCGCCGCCAACCATGAACGTGAGCGTCGCCGCCTCCGCGCCGGCAACGCCGCCCGAGACCGGGGCATCCACCATGGCGAACCCTCGGCTTCGCGCGGCCTGCGCAACATCGCGCGCCGTCTTCACGTCGATGGTCGAGGAATCGATCAGCAGCGTCCCGAGGGCGCCCGCCGCCAGTACGCCGTCGTCCCCGAGATAGATCTCGCGCACCTGCTCGCCTGCGGGCAGCATGGTGATCACGACCTCGACGTCTTTGCACGCATCGGCGAGCGAATTCGCCCGGTTGCCCCCGCTTGCCGCCAGTTTTTCGGTCGCCTGCGCGTTGAGGTCGAAGCCCGCGACCGCGAAATCGGCCTTGAGCAGATTTTGGGCCATCGGCAGCCCCATATTGCCGAGCCCGATGAAGCCGACCTTTGCCATGGCGTCCTCCACCCCGGTTGTCGTGTCATCCCGGCTGCTGGCGCGCGGCCATCAGCGAGAGCCCCAGGTAAATTCCGAGCAGCAGCACGTCCATCACGACGACCCACATGTTTCCGCCGTAGATTTGCGGAAACAAAAGCTCCACCGCAGCCATCGAGATCACGGAGGTGAGCCACACCACCGCGCCCCACGGCGCGGCCAGCCACAGCCCCACCCCCGCCACCAGATCGATGATCGCGAAGAACACCGTCGCCACTTGATATGGCGTCGAATAGGAATCGAACCCGGAGGGAAACGGCGCCCCGATTCCACAAATGACCGCCCAATGATAGAGGCCCTTGCAAAGCGAAATGACGGCCATCACCCGCAGGAACACCACCAGCCGGTAGGACCATTGCTTGCCGTCGGCTTCGCCGTCCGCGGCGTGAACCGGCTCGAGGATCTGGGGCCCTTCGGCGTTGGTCATGGCAGCTCGAGTTCGCTTGCGAGCGGCGCGAAATGCCGTTCCACCTCGGCCGCGCTCACCGCTGCGAGCGTGGACGGCTGCCAGCGCGGCGCCTGGTCCTTGTCGATGATCACGGCTCTGATCCCTTCGTAGAAGTCGTGTCCGCGCACCACGCGCGAGACTATGCGGAATTCGGTGCGCATGCACTCGGCGAAATCGAGCGCCGAACCGCGCCGCATTTGCGCGAGTGCGATCTTGAGACTCGTCGGCGATTTTGTGCGGATCAAGGCAACCGCGGCGGATGCAAACGCCGCATCGGCTCCGCCCGCAGCGCCCGCGGCGTCGAGCGCGGCGAGGATATCCTCGACCTGCTCGCCCGTAAACAGCGTCTCGATTGCCGTGCGGCGGGACACCACGGGTCCATGGGCGGCCGGCCGCGCGCACGCGGCAAGCGATGCATCGAGCGGGACCGCACGACACAATGTCTCGATCAGGTCCGGAAACTGCGCCGAGGGGACCCGATGGGTGGCGACGCCCGCAGCTACGGCATCCGCGGCATCGAGCCGCTCGCCGGTGAGCGCGCAATAGATGCCGAAGGCTGCCGGCAGGCGCGGCAAGAAGAAGGTCGCCCCGACGTCGGGAAAGAAGCCGATGCTGACCTCGGGCATGGCGAACATGAACTTGTCGCCGGCGACGCGATGAGAGCCGTGGACCGAAATGCCGACACCGCCGCCCATGACAATGCCGTCGATGAGCGACACATAGGGCTTGCGATAGCCTTTGATGCGGGCGTTGAGCGCGTATTCCTCGCGAAAATAGCCGAGCGCTTCCTCGTAGCGTCCGGCGCGCCCGAGATCGTGGAGTGCGCGCAGATCCCCGCCCGCGGAGAAGGCGCGAGTATCGTTCGAGGTGACGAGCACGCGCGCGATGTCGGGATCGGTCTCCCATTCCGCGAGCTGCCGCGTCAGCGCGCGCACCATCGCGAGCGACACCGCGTTGAGCGCCTGCGGCCGATTGAGCGTGACGAGACCCGCTACGCCGCGCCGCTCGAACAGGATATCGCCCGACGTCACGCGCTTGCCGCCCACAGATAGACCAGCGTGGCCAAAACCCCGAGCGCGCTGCGGCCGGCGTGGAGCCTGCCCCAGGCCTCGATCAGACCGCGGGTCTCGGCGTTGGCGGCGTCGAGCGGCGTCGCCGCGATGCGCTTGTTGACCGGCAGGATCGCCAGCAACGTATAGGGCCAATTGGCGAAGATCAGCGCTGCACCGACAAGCGAGCGCCAGTCGCGCGTGAGCCAAAACGCCAACAGCCCGAACAGCGCCGACGCCAGCGCAAGGCTGGCCTGCATGGCGAAACCGCGTGCGTAGCTTGGTTGCCACTGGGCGAGCAGCGCTTTGTTGTCGAGAGTGAGCCGCGCCGGCTGTTCCGCAACGTTGACGTAGATCGCAGCGCCGGTGAACGCCGCGGCGGTCGCGAGCGCCAGTTCCTCCGCCATGAAGCTTTCGAGCGCCATGCAAATGCTAGGGGCGCGACGGCCACACGCCGGCGGTCTCCAATTCCTGCATCGCTCGATCGGTGAACTCGGCGCGCGGTGCGTCGCCGCCAATCACGAACATCAGGATCGAATCCTGGTTGGGGTCGCCCTCGGTGATGTTCTCGAAGCGGCGGATCATGCCCGGCGGGAACGAAACGACGTCGAGCGGATCGAGATCGACGTGTTCGACCTCGCCGTTCTCGTTTTCCCAGCTCGCACGCCATCTGCCCGTCATCGGGATGAAGGTCTCGTTGGTATCGTGATTGTGCATCATCGGGCCGCAACCAGGTTTGGCCCGGCAATAGCCGAGATTAAATCCCTCGCTGATCTTGATGGCCGCGAGCCGTGCCGCGTCGTCGCCGACCGGCGACGTCACCGCGCCGCCTTCGTCTTTGGGCGGCTGGAATCCGATGACGTTGTAGAGCGTGCGCTCGCAACCCGGCATCTTGCTGTCGGGCAGTCCGCCGTCAAACCCGTTGAGGCCTTTGAAACGGGCGACGCGCTTTATCATCTCGGCCCGGGACAATGCAATCCTCGGCAGCGTTTCCATGAGATTCCTCCATGCGTTAGCACGATTGCTTCAACCATCGCTTGCGGCCGTCAATTGCCCAACAGGTCCCGGCTGACGATGAGCCGCATCACCTCGTTGGTGCCTTCGAGAATCTGGTGGACGCGCAGATCGCGCAAGACCCGCTCGATCGGATGGTCGCGCAGATAGCCGTAGCCGCCGTGGAGTTGCAGGCAGCCGTTGACCACGTCGAAGCTGGTATCGGTCGCCAGCCGCTTGGCCATGGCCGCGAGCCGCGTGGCCGCGCCCTCGCGCCGATCGAGCGCCGCGGCCGCTCGGTAGAGCATCAGGCGCGACGCCTCGAGCTCGGTTGCATAGTCTGCGACGCGGAAGCCGAGCGCCTGGAAATCCGCGAGGCGGGTGCCGAACTGCTTGCGCTCCTTCATATAGGCGATAGTGCGCTCGAGGCAGAACTCCGCACCGCCGAGCGAGCAGGCCGCGATATTGAGGCGCCCGCCATCGAGCCCGCTCATGGCGATCTTGAAGCCCTCTCCTTCGGTGCCGACGCGGTTCGCAACCGAGACGCGGCACGCTTGCAAGATCACCATGGCGGTCGGCTGCGAATGCCAGCCGAGTTTTTTCTCCTGCGCGCCGAAGGTGAGCCCGGGGGTGCCGTTCTCGACCAGGAAGCAAGAGATGCCGTGCGGACCCCCTTCTCCCGTGCGCGCCATCACCAGGTAGACGTTGGAGCGGCCACCGCCCGAAATGAACGCCTTGGTGCCATCGAGCACGTAATGATCGTGCCGGCGCTGCGCGCGGGTTTTCAGGCTCGCGGCATCCGAGCCGGAGTCCGGCTCGGTCAGGCAATAGCTGCCGAACTTGGCCATGCTGCAGAGATCGGGAAGAAAGCGTTGCCGCAACTCGCTCGAACCGTAAGCATCGATCATCCACGCGACCATGTTGTGGATCGAGAGATAGGCGGCAGTCGAGGGACAGCCCTGCGCCAGCTCCTCGAAGATCAGGACGGCATCGAAGCGCGAGAGCGCGGAGCCGCCGACGTCGGCAGCCACATAGATCCCGCCGAGGCCCAACGCCGCGGCCTCCCGCAGCGTCTCGACTGGGAAAATCTCGTCTTCGTCCCACTGCCGGGCAAACGGCATCATCGCCGCGCGCGCGAAGGCGCGGGCAGTCTCTTTGATCGCTCGTTGTTCCTCGGTGAGATCGAAGTCCATGACGGCGACCGATAGCGGCAGCCCGTTCGACCGTCAATCGATCACCGGGCCATCGAGGACAGCGCGACGCAAGAGACTCCGAGCACAGTCAGGAATTATACTGGCGAGGCCACACCGCGATCGGGGGTCGAGATCACCACAGCATCAGCAAGACTTCCCGCAGTTGCGCCCGCATGGACGCGATGGGGCCAACTCGTCCTCGGCATCATCTGCATGGTGATGATCGCCAACCTGCAGTACGGCTGGACGCTGTTCATCGATCCGATCGAGCAGAAGTACCACTGGGGCCGGGCGGCCATTCAGGTCGCCTTCACGATCTTCATCGTGACTGAAACGTGGCTGCAGCCGCTTGGAGGGTACTTGATCGATCGTTTCGGCCCGCGGGTCATGGTGTGCATCGGCGGCGCGCTGGTCGCGATCGCCTGGGCCATCAATTCCGTGGCCGACTCGCTTCCTCTATTCTACCTCGCCGCGATCATCACCGGGCTCGGCGCCAGTCCGATCTTCGGCGCCACCGTCGGCAACGCGCTGAAATGGTTTCCCGACCGGCGCGGTCTTGCCGCCGGCCTCACGTCCGCCGGCTTCGGCGCGGGCGCAGCGCTCACCGTTGTGCCTCTCGCCACCATGATCCAATCCCGCGGTTATGAGGTCGCCTATCTGTGGTTCGGGCTCGGCCAGGGCGTCGTGGTCATGGCGGTCGCACTGCTGTTGCGTGCCCCCAAGCCGGCCGAGATCGTGGCGCGGGGACCGGCCCTCGTGCAGCAGGGCACGCGCAACTACCCGCCCGCGGCGCTGCTGAAGTCGCCGCCGTTCTGGCTGATGTACGCGATGTTCGTCATGGTCGGAAGCAGCGGTCTGATGGCGACGGCGCAACTCGCTCCCGTGGCCAAGGACTTCGCGATCGACAGCGTGCCAGTATCGATGCTCGGGCTCACCATGCCGGGACTGAGCTTTGCGTTGTCCATCGGGCTCGTGCTCAACGGCTTGTCGCGGCCGCTCTTCGGCTGGCTGTCCGATCGGATCGGACGTGAGAACGCGATGTTCATCGCTTTTTCGTTGGAAGGCATCGGCATCTATGCGCTGCTTTTATTCGCCAGCAGCCCGACCGCGTTCGTGTTGCTGTCAGGAGTGGTCTACCTTGCCTGGGGCCAGATCTTCGCGCTGTTCCCTGCAACCTGCACCGACATCTATGGCAGGAAGTTCGCGACCGCCAATTACGGGATGCTCTATACGGCCAAGGGAACGGCCGCTCTTTTGGTCCCGTTGGCCAACGTGCTGACCGCGGCGACCGGAAGCTGGACGGCCGTATTCGCGGTGGCATCGGCGCTCAACATGATTGCGGCCACGCTGGCGTTGGTTGCGCTAAAGCCGGCGCGGCGGCGTGCGATGGCGAAAGAACGTCTCATGCCGCCAGAGCCGGACACCCTGAGCAAGTTCGAGCGCGTCTAACGATTGACCATATCCGCCACCGCGGCCGCGATCGCCTTTGGTGTTTGATAGACCTCTTGCATGATCTTCTGCACCGCGTCGCCGGAAACCGGATTGATCTCGAGCTTCATTTTTTCGGCTTCAGCAAGGAACCCCGGGTCCTTCATGGTATCCATGAACGCCTTGCGCAGAGCGGCCGTGCGGTCCGCAGCAATGCCGGGGGGCGCGAGAAAGGGGCGTCCCATCGGCTGTCGGGCAAACACCAGCTTGAAGATCTGCCGCTCCTCGCCGGTCTTGGCAAAATCCATGACCAGCGGAACGTTGGGAAGATCGCCATGCTTGTTCAAGGACAGCTGCACCAACACGTTGATCTTCTTTTCATCGAACCAGTGTTTGTGGGTTGCGATCACGCTCGACCATGACCAGCCGCAGCGCCCCATCACCTCGCCGCGCTCCATGGCCAAGTCGATGTCATTGCCACCGGGATAGCCGGCGATGATCTTGAACTTGGTGTGAATGGTGGCGTTGAGAACCTTGGGAAATTGATCGGTGTCGGCGGCTGGGCCCGTTCCGCCGACTGTCAACTCCTTCTGCATGACTTGTTCGAGCGTGGCGATGCCGGTCGTGTGCCAGGCGACGCACACGCTGACTTCGTCGTTCATGCTGCCGATCCAGTTGAACTTGTCCGCGTCGAACTGGGCCTTCGTCGAGCCGAGCAAAGGATCGAAAGCAGTACCGCGCCCGATGGTACCGAATGCCGTGCCGTCCCTGGCTGCAACGTTATAGAGCCAGTTGGCGAGGACGAGGCTGCCGGCGCCCGGCATATTCTTCGGCACGATGGCGGGATTACCTGGGATGAAGCGCGTCATATGGCGGGCGAGCGCGCGAGCGTAGACGTCATATCCGCCACCGGCGCTGTAGCCGATGTAAAGATCGATCGTCTTGCCCTTGTAAAAGTCCGCCGGACTTTGCGCGTGACCGAACGAGATCGGACAGAGTGCGAGGATCGCCGCGGTGCGGACCAGTCCCGGGATACGCATGTCGTCCCTCCCACTGCCGCAGTCGCAGATCACCTCGCCCCGCTCGGTCACGCGCAAAGTCGGGCGGACGAGCCAGACCGCGCTGGGGCGACCCTCGGTCGCACAGCCACGGCAGCGATCTTACCGGGCAACCCGGCCTTTGCTATAGACACAATGAAGACGCGAGCGGGTGAGCACAATGTCGATGAGGCGACGCTGTATTCTTGCGGCGCTGTTCGCGGCCTGTTGTTGCCCAGTTGCGGTCGGCCCCGCAGCTTCGCTGAATTATCCCAACCGCGTGATCAAGATGATTGTGCCGTTTCCACCGGGCGGCCCGATCGACACCATGGCCCGACTCGTTGCGCACGAATTGTCGACCAGGCTCGCCCAGGAGGTGGTGGTCGAAAATCGGCCGGGCGCGGGTTCGACGCTCGGCTCGAAAGCTGCCGCCTCCGCCGAGGCGGACGGCTACACGCTGCTGTTCGGATCGTCCGGCTCGCTCGCCGTCGCGCCCGCGCTTTACGCGAAGCTCGACATCGACCCACTCAAGTTGTTCGCTCCGGTTGCTTCGGTCTCGCTGCTGCCGCACGTCTTCGTGGTGGCGCCGTCCATGCCGGCGAAATCCGTGGAGGAGTTCGTCGCATACGCCAAGGCCAATCCGGGCAAGCTTAATTACGGCGCCGGGCTCGGCACACCGCCGCATCTCCTGAGCACGCTGCTCAAAGTCAAGGCCGGCATCGACGTCACTTACATTCCGTACAAGGGGTCGGCTGCCTCCATCACCGATCTTTTGGCCGGGCAGACGCATTTCACCATTGATGGGCTGCTCGGACTCTACCCCCTCGTCAAGGAGGGTAAGGTGCGAGCGCTTGGCATTGCGCGCGCGGAACGATGGCCGGCATTGCCGGCGGTGCCCACCCTCGTTGAAAGCGGATTTCCCGATTTCACGCACGATGCCTGGACCGGCGTGGTCGCGCCGGCCGGCACGCCGCGCGATGTGGTCGACATCCTCAATCGCGCCATCAATGACGGCCTGCAATCGGCCGAGATGAAAGCGAATTTGATCCGCTTCAGCGCCATCGCGAAGCCCGGCACGCCGCAGGATTTCGCCGCTTTCATGCAAAGCGAGCTGCCGAAGTGGGCGGACCTCGTCAAACTCGCGGGCGCAACGGCGCAATGATGCTCGAGCGCCACGGCAGCCCCGCTGGCGTGTGTGTCGCGGACCGGCTAAAAGAACCGTCTTCACCCGGAGCGCTACAAATGGCCATCAAATACGGCCGTCCCATCGAAGCCCGTCTCGCCCCCGTCGAGACCAAGATCAAGCGCAAACCCGGTCTCGATCTCGCCAAGCGCCCGCGCCGCAACCGCAAGGCGGAGTGGGCGCGGCGCCTCGTGCGCGAGCACACCTTGACCGCGCATGATCTGATTTGGCCGTTGTTCCTCACCGAAGGATCGAAGACGCGCGTGCCGGTCGACTCGATGCCGGGCGTCGAGCGTCTCTCGGTCGACGAGGCCGTGCGAGAGGCCGAGCGCGCCGCCGAGCTTGCCATTCCCTGTCTCGCGCTCTTTCCCTATACCGACCCGAAGCGCCGTGACCAGGACGGAAGCGAGGCGCTCAATCCGGACAATTTGGTGTGTCGTGCCATTAGGGCCATCAAGCAAACTGTGCCGGAGGTCGGGGTACTCTGCGACGTCGCTCTCGATCCCTACACCAGCCACGGCCATGACGGCCTGCTGCGCGACGGCGTCATACTCAACGACGAGACCGTGGAGGTCCTGGTGCAGCAGGCGCTGGTCGAGGCCGAGGCCGGCTGCGACATCATCGCGCCTTCCGACATGATGGACGGGCGCGTCGCGGCCATCCGCGCCGGCCTCGATCGCGCCGGCTTCGCGGACGTGTCGATCATGGCTTACGCGGCCAAATACGCCTCGGCCTTCTACGGCCCGTTCCGCGACGCGGTTGGCTCGGCGGCGACGCTGATCGGCGACAAGCGCACCTATCAGATGGATCCGGCCAACAGCGACGAGGCGCTGCGCGAAGTCGAACTCGATATCTCGGAGGGCGCCGACATGGTCATGGTCAAGCCGGGCATGCCCTATCTCGATATCCTGCGCCGGGTGAAGGATGCCTTCGGTGTGCCGACCTTCGCCTATCAGGTGTCGGGTGAATATTCGATGATCATGGCGGCCGCGCAGAACGGCTGGCTCGACGGCGAGAAGGCGATGATGGAGAGCCTGATCGCCTTCAAGCGCGCGGGCGCCTGCGGCGTGCTCAGCTACTTCGCGCCGCGGGTTGCCGAGGCGTTGAAAGGCGCAAGCTAGCGCTTTCACTCAAGCACGCGAGCCGCAGGCGACCCATCGCGTCGCCATCACTCCTGCGCGTCGATAACCACCAACTTGAGGCGTCATGTGGATGACGCGCCGCGACGGCTGGCCGCGACGCCGCGCGTTCGGTATGGTGGATCGACCGGGGTCTGCGACCGCGGGGCGCCGCGTCGCCGAATGGGAGGAAATGAGCATGTCGAATGAATCTATTCTCGTCATTTTGTTGGTCGGCCTGATCGCGGGATGGCTTGCCGGACAGATCGTCAAAGGCACCGGCTACGGCCTCGTCGCGGACATCTGCATCGGAATCATCGGCGCTCTCATCGGCAGTTGGTTGTTGCCCCAGTTGGGCATCCACCTCGGCGCCGGCATCGTGTCGTCGATCATCGTGGCCACCATCGGTGCCATTATTCTCCTGGTCATTCTGCGGCTCGTTAACCGCGGCGGCCGATGGTGACTCCTCGTTTCGGCTAGCCCGCTCGCTTGCCCTGCGAACCGCCGATCTCGCCGATCGACCGGCGCAAGCGGGCGATCAGTTCCCGGCTGCGAGTGAGGTGGGGTTCCTCGGCGGCGAGAATCGCCGCGAACCCCCGCTTCTTGAGCGCCAACACGTCGATCCGATCCGTTTTGGGATCGACGCCTGCCGCGTCGCATACGATGTCGATGAGCCGATCAAGCGCATGCAGGCGGCCGAGGAGATAATCGTTTTCGCGATAGGCGCGCGACAAGAACGCGGCGAAATGACCAAACCCGACGCCTTTCAAGCTCTCGATGCCATCGAATCCGCGAAGCGCGTGGGCATCCTGCGGACTGATGCGGTCGATCAGAATCTCGTTGAGCTCACTGAGCTCGCGCGTACGCGTCATCGGGAACGTCAGCACGTCCCAGAATGGAAAGCCGAGATAGTTGACCAACACCTCACGTCGTGCATCCGCATGCCACTCGGTCGGATCGAGCGACGCCAACAGATCGTCGAGCTCGCGGGTGCTCGCATTGAGATCGATTTCGGCGGCCAATCGGTCGATCAGGCGATCGATCTGGTCGACATGCTGCGCCACGAACCCTGCCGCGAAGGCTTCGAGATGCTTGACCTCCGCGGCCGAGGGCGCGGCGGGGAATGTGTCCGCCACCAGGTCGCGGACCTCGCGGCTATAAAAGTCAGCATTCTCGCGGCGCCGCAGCGCATCGAGGCGGACATAGAACTCGCGCTTGAGCCGATCAACCACCAGCGGATCGAGACCGACGAAACGATCCTGACCGATGAGCTGATAAAGCCGGTTCTGTCCCTTGATCAAGAAGTGCAGGCGCCGCTCGCGGTACTTCACGTCGAAGGCCAACAGGTATTTTACCCACGCCGGAAGATGGTCGGCGGTCTGGGTCTCGAATTCGAGCGCTTCGCTGTCGGCCCGCTCGTAGACGATGCCCTTGCGTAGCGCCCAGGCGTCGATGATTTCGGCCACTACGCGCGACAACGGCGATTGTGCCGGCACGCCCCGCAGCTTGACGATCAGCTCCGCGCCGAAGGCACGCACGGAGGCGAGCTTGAGCCGCACGTAGGACTGGTAGGCAAAGCCCGCGTCGCGCGCGACGTGGGAATTGACCTGTTCGCGCCAGCCTCGCACGTCGTCCGTCGAGATCGGTCGATCGAAGGTGGTGGTCACGACCTTGGACACCAACTCACTGACCTGGGGACGCGCGCTGTCGACGATCGCCCGCAGGCGGCGCACCTGGTCGTTGAATTCGGTCACGTGGGTGAGCTCATCGGTCACCGGCTGCGAACTTGGGATATCCGACAGCGCGCCGCGCAATGCGGCAAAAAAGCCGGGCATTCTGTGCTGGCGCGGCAGCGCCGCATGCGCCGGATGCGGATCGATGTAAACCAGGCGGCGATCCACTTCGCGAAACGCCGGCCGGCCGTAGATCGCCGAAATCGCTTGCTGGAATGGCCTGTTGTTGAGCACCGAGCCGTCGAGAAACGAGGCCGTGGTCGGATCGATGCCGGCGCGCAAGTGGTTTGGAAAAGACTTGGCGATGAATTCCGCGCGCCGGGGCCAGCCTGCTTTCCTTTCCATCACGACCTCGTCCATTTCCACGATGCGGGCCGGCGGGAAGGCGCCCGGGAACGACGAGGTCGCGCGCGCGGCAAAGGCGAGAGCCGGTGCATTGTCGAGGCCGAAGTCGCTCTCGACCTCGCCGTTCGAGTGCCGCCGGTAGGCAAAGTGCAGTATGTGGTGGTGGTCGCGCTCATGGATGAGCGGCGGATCGTGAATCTGTACGAGCTGCTGATAACCGTAATAGTCGGTCAACGCGACGAACAGGTCGAGCGATTGGCCGGAGGGGAGTAGCGAGGCGCGGGGATTCTTCGCCGCGCCCATGGATGTCACCGCGTCGTACATCATGCCGGCCATCACGCGCCCGTCGAGCGGTGGCTTGAACCAGCGCGAGCGTACGAACAAGGAAAGCTTCCGGCGCACCTCCATGTCCGTGACCGCGCGGAAACTGCCGGTCCTGGCAACCGCCCAGAGGAACGGCTTGAGGAACCATTTGCTCCAGGCCCCGGCGCGCGCGTCGGGCGCAAGCAGGATCGCGACATCGGCATTCTCGAGCCAGAGGTCGCGCAATGCATCCATCGGCAGGTCGTGGCTCACGGCGCGCGCGAGCATGGTACCGTTGATACCGCCTGCGGAAGCGCCGGCGATGATATCGACGATCGCGCGCAACTCGACGGTGCGGCCGATCTCGCGCAGCAGATCGAAATAGACCTCCTCGGTGTCGTACTCGGGATCGTTGCGATCGATGCGCTCGAAGAACGATGCTTTCGCCCGCCGGGAGCGGTCCGCGACCGCATGCAGCGCGCTCGAGGCGCGCAGCAGCTTGAGGATTTCCTTGGTGATGCCGTGCATGTAGATGGCGAGCGAAATACCGCCGAAGCAAACGAGCGCTATGCGAAGTTCCTTCTCGCGCAAGACCTAACACCCTCGGTGCGGGCGATTCGCCCGCTCGCTCGAATCATGCAGGGAAAAAGCAGCAACCAAAAGCATTTCGTGCCGCTCACTCCATCATGGTCGCGGTATCGATCCACACCGGCTGGAAGCCGTCATCCGTGAGGACCTTGAAGATGTGCTCTCCATGCGCCCGGTCGCGCGTTTCCACCGTGACGTCGAGCTTGGCGCCCTTGGCCGGCATGTCGAGGAAGAGCCGGCGGTGCTCCACGCCGAGAATGTTGGCGCCGAGTTGGCCGAGCCGGGTGGCGATCTGGCCGAGCACCCCCGGCTGGTCGGGGATGGTCAACCGGAAGGAGACGATGCGGCTTTCGCGCTCGAGCTCGCGCACCATCACGGAGGCGAGAATGCGCGCGTCGATATTGCCGCCGCACAGGATCAGCCCGATCTTGCGTCCGCGGAATTTTTCCGGCTCGACCAGCATGGCGGCAAGCCCGGCGGCGCCCGCGCCTTCAGCCATGGTCTTCTGCAAGGTGAGATAGGCATTGACCGCGCGCTCGAGATGCGCCTCGTCGACCAAGATGATCTCGGACACGAGCTGGCGCACAATCGGCAGCGCCAATACCCCGACATTCTTCACCGCGATGCCTTCGGCCAGCGTCGCGCCGCCGAGCGCACGGTTTTCGCCGTGCAGGGCATTCCAGAACGACGGGTAGAGCGCGGCCTCCGCCCCGACGATATCGATTGCGGGCTTGCGCGCGCGGGCGGCGATCGCGGTGCCGGCAATAAGCCCGCCGCCGCCGATGGGAACCACCAGCGCATCGAGGTCGGGCGCGTCCTCCAGCATCTCCAGTGCGATGGTGCCTTGGCCCGCGATCACCAACGGATCGTCATAGGGATGGACGAAGGTCAGGCCGCGCTCGCGGGCAATGGTTTCAGCGCGAAGCTGCGCCTCCGCTACCGTCTCGCCCTCGAGCACCACCTCGGCGCCGTGCGCCTGCGTCGCCTCCACCTTCACGAATGGAGTCGTCACCGGCATGACGATGGTGGCCGGAATGCCCAACCGGGCCGCGTGATAGGCGATCGCCTGCGCGTGGTTGCCCGCCGACATGGCGATGACGCCGCGCCCGCGCTCGGATGCGCTCAGCGATGCAAGCTTGTTGAGGGCGCCGCGATCCTTGAACGAGTTGGTAACCTGGAGATTTTCGTATTTGACGTAGACCTCGGCAGCGGTCAGCGCCGAGAGCTTGGGCGCCGGAAGCATCGGCGTGCGCAACACCTGACCCGCGATGGTACGCCGCGCTGCCTCGATGTCGGCAACAGTGATGCTCATGCCTCACCTCATTCCTGCCGCCGACGCCGCCCGCTTGGTACCAGCGTGTGGCGCATCAGCGGTCCACCCCGGGCGCCGGTCGCATCCCGGACACAAGGCCAAGCTTCAGCTTCGGCTTCATCTCGCAAATGGCGTGCCTCCAACGCAAAGACCATCTATGCTGCATCCGCAGGATGGAGTCGGAGCATAGCAAGGATAGACAGCGAGGACATTTCGTCATGACCGAAGGCGGACCGAGAAAGATAGGGGTGTCGATCGAGGTCAAGCCCCACGCTTACGACCCGATCGCCAATCCGGAACTGTTCGAGGGCGTGCTGGCGCGCCGCTGTATCGCGTTCGTCATTGACGTCGTCATCATCGCCATTCCGGTACTCCTTGCTGCGGTTTTCATCTTCATCTTCGGTCTTGTCACGCTCGGGCTCGGCTGGGTCCTGTACTGGCTGCTGTCACCCGCGGCGGTGATCTGGGCGATCTGCTACTACGGCCTGACTTTCGGCAGCCCGGCATCGGCGACCATCGGGATGCGCGCAATGGATATCGAAATGCGCACGTGGTACGGGGCGCCCGCCTATTTCGTGCTGGGCGCGGTGCATGCGATCGCTTACTGGTTCACGGTTTCGTTCCTGACGCCGCTGATTCTTCTGGTGGCCCTCTTCAACGACCGCCGCCGGCTCCTGCACGACATGCTGGTCGGCACGATCGTCATCAACAACCGCCTTCGCGCCGACGCGTTGCGCCGCGCGCCCCGCTGAGTAGAAGGGATTTGACGAAACGCGTTGCGCGCGCGATCTTAGAGACGTCGGCAAACCGAATGGTGCCGGTTCGAGACCGCCGTGACCCAGCACTCACGCAACACGCCGCAGTTCTATCTCACCGCGCCCTCGCCCTGCCCTTATCTGCCGGGCCAGGAGGAGCGCAAGGTGTTCACGCATCTCGTCGGCGAGCGGGCCGCCGAGCTCAACGATCTGCTGACCCACGGCGGCTTCCGCCGCAGCCAGTCGATCGCCTATCGGCCGGCCTGCGAGAACTGCCGCGCCTGCATCTCGGTCAGGGTCGTGGCGCAAGATTTTAGACCGACGCGGAGCATGCGGCGAATTCTCGACCGTAACCGCGATCTCGTGGGCGAAATGCGCGCCTCGGTGCCGACCTCCGAGCAATATTCGGTGTTCCGCTCCTATCTCGACGCGCGCCACCGCGACGGCGGGATGGCGGATATGACGGTGCTCGATTACGCCATCATGGTAGAGGACAGCCATGTCGAAACCCGTATGGTCGAATACCGGCGCCGCGGTCCCGATACCGCCATCAACGCGCGCGGCCGCGGAGAACTGCTCGCGGTCGCGCTCACCGACGTGCTCAGCGACGGCCTCTCCATGGTCTACTCGTTCTTCGACTCCGACCAGGCGTCGCGCTCGCTCGGCACCTTCATGATTCTCGACCACATCGCGCGCGCGCGCGCGATTCGGCTTCCGTACGTCTACCTCGGCTATTGGGTCGAGGGCTCGCGCAAAATGGACTACAAGGGCCGTTTCCTGCCGCAGGAGCGGCTCACGCCCGACGGCTGGAAGCGGGTGGAACGCTAGGAACCGCTTCGTCCTGCGACGATGCAGCATCGAGCCGCCGTCTAACCCAAGACCTGATCAGCGATCAGTTTCACGTTCAGCGCGATGATGATGGCCGCCACGAGGGCCGCCAGCGCCGTGAACCACCGCGGCGAAGCCAGCGCTTTCATCTTCCTGCGGTCAGCAGTGAACATGACCAACGGCACGACGGAGAACGGCAAAGCCAGGCCCAGCACCACTTGGCTGAGGATCAAGAGTTTTGCCGTCCCGGCCTCGCCGTACCAGATCGTGACGATGGCGGCCGGGACGATGGCGAGCGCCCGGGTCGTGAGCCGCCGCGCCCAGGCCGGCAAGCGGATGTCGATGAAGCCCTCCATCACGATTTGACCGGACAACGTGGCGGTCACGGTCGAATTCATGCCGCAGCACAAGAGCGCGATCCCGAACAGCGTGGGCGCGATGGCGGAGCCGAGGAGCGGCGCCAAGAACGCGTGCGCCTGGTCGAGTTCGGCGACGTCGGTCTTGCCCACCTTGTTGAAGGTGGCGGCCGCCAGGATGAGGATCGAGGCGTTGATGAGCAGCGCAAACATCAACGCGATCGTGGAATCGAACGTGGCGAGCTTGATCGCCTCGCGTTTGTCTTCGACCGTATCGCCGAACCGGCGGGTTTGCACCACGCCGGAATGCAGATAGAGGTTATGCGGCATCACCGTCGCTCCGATGATACCGATGGCGAGATAAAGCATTTCGGGATTGGTCACGATTTCGGTCGTGGGCGCGAAACCGAGGATCACCCCGCGCCAGTCGGGATCGGCGAGTACAATTTGAACCGCAAAACAGGTGGCGATAACGCCGAGCAAGGCCACGACGAAGGATTCGATCCAGCGGAAGCCGAGACGCTGCATTGCCAGAATGAGGAACACATCGAGCGCGGTGATGACGACACCGATTTCCAGCGGTATCTTGAACAAGAGATTGAGGCCGATGGCGGTGCCGATCACTTCGGCGAGGTCGGTCGCACAGATGGCGATCTCCGCCAGCACCCACAACGGCAACGCCACCGCGCGGGGGAATGCGTCGCGGCAGGCTTGCGCCAGATCGCGGCCGGCGCCGATGCCCAGCCGCGCGCACAGCGCCTGCAGCAGAATCGCCATGAGGTTCGAAAGCAGCGCGATGGTGAGCAGCGCGTAACCGAACTTCGAACCGCCGGCGAGCGAGGTCGCCCAATTTCCTGGATCCATGTAGCCGACGGCGACGAGATAGCCCGGCCCGAGAAAGGCGATGAGCTTCCTCCACAGCGGCCCCTTGGGTCGCGTGGCGATCGTGCCGAAGACGTCGGAGAGCGAGGGCGTGCTGCGGCTGCGCCGCCAGCCGGTTTCGGGATAATCGCCCGAGGGGGATGATCCCTCCTCCGGCACGGACGAGACAGCCATGCTGACAATCCTTCGCCACCTCCATAGCCTTGTTGCAAATAATTTGCAATTGCATGGGGTGGGGCGGCGGGCCGTGTGGTGCTCCGAAAATACTATCGTGCTGAAGCACTTAGGGGCAGAATGGGGACATCCGCTGCCCCGGCGCGATTGAGGGCCGGGGCCGGCAGGAGCAGGCAATCATGAAGGATATCGTCGAAATGGCCGACCGCCACGACGTGACGGCGCGAACCGCCGTGCACTCCGACGTGGTGCCGCACGAGGCGATCCTCGCCGAAGTGAAGAAACACGGGCACGACCTGATCGTCATGGGAGTGGGTCGTCGCCCGGGCGACAAGCTGTTCTTCGGCGACACTGCCGCGGCCGTGCTCGAAAATGCGCCAGCATCGATCGTATTCGTCGCGAGCTAGCAGCTGGCACGAATCAGCGGACAACATGCGCGCCCGTCCGCGTAGCACGCAGACCCAAACCGCGCGGCAGACGCACCCTCAGCGGATGGCATTGCCGCTGGCGGAAGCAGCTTTGAGGTTGATCGCCGACAAAAACTCCTGACGAGTTACTGCCTTGGTCCGAAATGTTCCCAGCATGCAGCTCGTCACCATCGTGACATCGGATTTGTGCACGCCTCTGGTGGTCATGCACTCGTGCGCGGCCTCGACCACCACGCCGACTCCGAAGGGCTTGAGCACGCTGTCCAGACACGAAGCGATCTCCGCCGTCATTTTCTCCTGCACTTGAAGTCGCTTCGAATAGACGTCGACGAGGCGAACGAGCTTCGAAATTCCGACAACCCGCTGGCGCGGAAGGTAGCCGATGTGAACGCGGCCGATGATCGGCGCCATGTGGTGCTCGCAATGAGATTCGAACCTGATGTCGCGCAGCAAGACGATCTCGTCGTAGCCAGCGACTTCTTCAAAGGTCCGCTTCAGATAATCACGGGGATCCTCGAAATAACCGGCATACCATTCTTCGTATGCACGAGCGACGCGAGCGGGTGTCCCGATCAGCCCCTCGCGATTGGGATCGTCGCCGGCCCAGCGAATGAGCGTGCGCACCGCGCCTTCGGCCTCCGCGCGCGAGGGCCGAACGACAGACGTTTGTCGAGACGGTCGTCTTTTGAGGCGATGATTGAATTTGACGATCCTATCCATGTGAATCCTTCTCGTCATCTCGGGGTTTTGCGCCCAAGCTCTGAAACGATACGGCCATTGTGCTGGTTGCGCTAGGCGGATGAAGGGCCGTCGCGCACGATCGAACAGGCGGCGCAGCGCGACCTGCGCCTTCGATCAACTCTCCTCCCGACTCTTCCCGTTCGCCGGCATCTGCTTGAACGTGTTGGTGCGCGGAAACCCCTTGGGCGCCAACCGTCCGGCATCAGCGCGATTGCCGCGCCAATCAGCAAGCTCTTTGAGCGTGAGCGAGAATGCGCGACCGGCAGCGTCGGTCCACGACAGTCCCTCCTCCGCCCTGAAGGTCTTGAGATCGCTCAGCCCGCCATCCTTGTAGCGCTGCAGCCGCACGCCGCGCCCTCGCGTCATCTCTGGGACCTGATCGAGCGGGAAAGTCACCATCTTGCGGTTCTCGCCGATCGAGGCGACGAGTTCGCCCTCCACCACCGCGATCGCACGCGCCGCATCGGGCAGTGTGACATTGAGCACCTGTTTGCCCTTGCGGGTATTGGCCAGACATTCGTCCTCGGGGACGACGAAGCCGCGGCCTTGCGCGCTCGCGAGGAGGAACTTGCGCCCGCCCTGGTGGCGGAAAACAGCCACCACATCGGCCTCCTGCTCCAGGTCGATGAAAAGACGGATCGGCTCGCCATGCCCGCGGCCACCCGGAAGCCTCGCCGCATCGAGGGTGTAGAAGCGTCCGTTGCTGGCAAACACCAGACACCTCGACGTGGTCTCGGCTGGGAATGCGAATTTCGGGCCGTCGTCCGCCTTGAACGCGATGCTCGACAAATCGGTGGCGGTGCCCCGCAGCGCGCGGATCCAGCCCTTCTCCGACACGACGACGGTGATCGGCTCACGCTCGACGAGCGCCTCCTCGATCGCCGCTTCGTCGTGTTCCGGCGCCTCCGCGAAGGCGGTGCGGCGCCTGCCCAGCGCCGTCTTGGGCCCGAACTTCGTGCGCACAGCCTTGATTTCTTCGGCGACCTTTTTCCACTGTTCCTTTTCCGAGCTGATGAGCTCCTTGAGCGACTTGCGCTCGGCGCGCAGCTCCCGGTCTTCCGTCTTGATCTGGATTTCCTCGAGCCTGCGCAGATTGCGCAGCCGCATGTTGAGGATGGCGTCAGCCTGCACGTCCGAGAGCTTGAAGGTCTTCATCAAGACCGGCTTGGGCTCATCCTGGTTGCGGATGATCTTGATGACCTTGTCGAGGTTGAGATAGGCGACGAGATAGCCGCCCAGCACGACCAGCCGATGCTCGATCTGCGCGAGGCGGAATCGCGAACGCCGCAGCAGCACCTCACGGCGATGGGCAAGCCATTCGGTGAGCGCCTCGGCAAGGCCGACGACCCTGGGGATGCGTCCGCGCATCAACACGTTCATATTGAGAGGAATGCGGCTCTCGAGCTCGCTGAGCTTGAACAGCGATTCCATCAGCAGGCCGGCGTCGACCGTGCGCGAGCGCGGCTCGATCACGAGCCGGATGTCGTCGGCCGATTCATCGCGCACGTCGGCAACGAGCGGCAGCTTCTTCTCGTTGATGAGCTCGGCCAGCTTTTCGACCAGCCGGCCCTTCTGCACCAGCCAGGGAATTTCGGTGACGACGATAAGATAGGTGCCGCGACCGGTGTCTTCCTTGTGCCAGCGCGCGCGTACCCGGAACGACCCGCGGCCCGTGGTGTAAGCCTCGGCGATGGCCGCCGGCGGATCGACGATCACGCCGCCGGTCGGCAGATCCGGACCCGGTATGTAGTTCAACAGCGTGCGGCTCCTGGCATTCGGCGTCTCGATCAGGTGGAGCGCCGCGTCGCAGAGCTCGGCGGCGTTGTGGGGTGGGATCGCCGTCGCCATCCCCACGGCGATGCCCTGCGAGCCGTTGGCGAGGAGATTTGGAAACGCGCCCGGCAACACCACCGGCTCGTTCTCCGAGCCGTCGTAGGTCGGCCTGAAATCGATCGCATCCTCCTCGATGCCGTCGAGCAGGAGATGCGCAACCTCGGTCAGCCGCGCCTCGGTGTAGCGCATGGCGGCGGGATTATCGCCGTCGACGTTGCCGAAGTTCCCCTGTCCGTCGACCAACGGATAGCGCTGGGCGAAATCCTGGGCCAGGCGCACGAGCGCGTCGTACACCGCCTGGTCGCCGTGCGGATGGAATTTGCCGATGACGTCGCCGACCACCCGCGCGCATTTCTTGAACGCGGCACCGGGGTCGAGACGCAGCTGCTGCATCGCGTACAAGAGCCGCCGGTGAACGGGCTTGAGCCCGTCGCGCGCATCCGGCAGCGCGCGCCCGGTGATGGTGGAAAGCGCGTATTGGAGATAGCGCTCCTCCAGCGCCTCCCGCAGCGCAATCTCTTCGACGTTACCGTCGCGAGGGGGAATCAGTTGTTGACCCATGTGCAAGAGTTAATGCCAGGCCATGCGATGAACAAGCGATGAATGAGCTAGCCATGCATTGTTCTGACTGCAAGGCGTAGCTTGGAGCCAATGGCGTTTGTCGTCGCGGTACGGGGCGATTGGCGATGAGCCGACCGACGGATGAACGCGCGCCGCAGCCGGCCGAGCTCGGACCGCAGCACGCGGTCGCCAAACGCCAGACCACGGGAGGCGCTCGGTCGGCGCCTCTTGAGGACATAAAGGAGAGTCAACAATGCGTGCAATATTCTTCGCAGCGCTGGTCGGCTTGGGCATCAGCCTCGTAGGCGCGTCGCCGAGCTTGGCCGCGCCTGTGAATGGCAGTGCCCTCGCCAACGCTGCCAACCTCAATCAGGCGGTCGATCAGGTGTACTGGCGCCGCTACTACCATCGGCACTGGGGGTGGCGGCACCACTGGCATCACCGCTGGTGGTAACCATCACCGCGCGGCGGGCCGGGCGACCAACGGTCCCGGCCCGTTCGCCCCATTCGATGGCCGCCGAGCGTCGTGCGCGAGCGCGGCGATGAAGCTCGCGCGTGCGTCGGCGAAGCTGAGCCCGCGCGGCTCGAGCACGTGACGCGCCAGGAAGAAACCGGTCAGCACGAAGCCATCGGCGATGTCCTGCGGCGAAGGATCGAGCGCCTCGCGCAGAAACGCCGGCAGCGCCAGCAGTCTGTCTTTCCACGGATCGCCCGCCTGCTGCGACACCGCGCGGCCCGATTTCGGCGATACATAGACCAGATCGTTCTCTGTTCCGCTCGCCGCGCAGGTCGCAAGATCGAGACCAAATCCGAGCTCCGCGAGCAACAGCAACTCGAAGCGCACGACGCTGGCGCCGGCGCGGCGCGGATCGAGCAGGGCGTCGAGCACGCCCTCGAGCGCGGCGTGGATCTGCGGGTGCGGGTCGCGTTCGGGCAGCAAACGGCAGAGCGCGGCGAGATGCGTCATGCCGTAGAGCGCATGCGACACCGGCAGAAACGACGCCGCGCGCGCATCGAGGCCTTCGACCGCGTAGTGACCGAGATGCTCGTCGAGCCGCGCCCGCCAAGTCGAGCTGATGCGATTGCCAGGCTGCAGCACCGGGCGCAGCCGCGAGCCCGCCCCTCCCCGCACCAAGCCGAGATGCCGGCCGTGCGCGCGCGTCATCAGCTCGAGGATGGCGTTGGCCTCCCCGTGACGCTTGCTGCCGAGCACGATGCCTTCGTCGGTCCACTGCATCGCTATTCGTCCGGGAACTCGAGTCCCATGCCGCGGTAACGATCCGGGTCGTCGCCCCAGTGGTCGCGCACCTTGACGAACAGAAACAGGTGCACGGGAGCTTCGATCATGTCGGCTATTTCGCGCCGCGCGTCTGCGCCGATCGCCTTGATCGTCTGACCGCCTTTGCCGAGCACGATCTTACGCTGGCTCTCGCGCTCGACATAGATCGTCTGCTCGATTCGGGTCGAGCCGTCCTCGAGTTCCTTCCATAGTTCGGTCTCGACCGTGGACTGGTATGGCAGCTCCTGGTGCAGCCGCGAATAGAGCTTTTCGCGCGTGATCTCGGCCGCCAGCTGGCGCAGCGGCGCGTCGGTGATCTGGTCCTCGGGATAGTGCCAGGGGCCTTCCGGCACGTGTTCGGCGAGCCAGCGCTTGACGTCGCCAACGCCATCGCCGGTGAGCGCGGAGATCATGAAGGTCGCGGCGAATGCCAAGCGCGCGTTGGCCGCCTTGGCGATTGCGAACAGCGTGGATTTCTCCACGAGATCGACCTTGTTGATGAGCAGGATTTTGGGCTGGCCGACCTGGGCGAGACGACCGAGGATCGCGTCCGCCTCTTCGTCGAGACCGCGCTTGGCGTCGACCAGCACGCCGGCGATGTCGGCGTCGTGGACGCCTACCCAGGCATTCCTCACCATCGCCCGGTCGAGCCGGCGCTTGGGCGCAAAAATGCCCGGCGTATCGATGAAAACAAGCTGCGCGCCATCGACCGTCGCGATGCCGCGCAGCAACGCGCGCGTCGTCTGCACCTTGTGAGATACGATCGCGACCTTGGTTCCGACGAGCGCGTTGATCAGCGTGGACTTGCCGACATTGGGGGCCCCGATCAGCGCGATAAATCCGCAGCGCGTCTGTGCCGCTCCTCGTCCCTGCGCAGGGAGGACATCGCCCCCCGCCCGCCCCCGCGAGCAAGCGTGCGGCGAGCGGGATCCTCGCCGGTCAACCATCGAGGCGGTCGGCCTTGACCCCGGCGCGCGTCAGCATGGCGGCAGCGGCGGCCTGCTCGGCAGCGCGCTTCGAGCGGCCAAGGCCCTCGGCCGGCGCGAGCTGGGGAAGTTCGACGGTGACGCGGAATTCCGGATCGTGGTCGGGACCCTTGCGCTCGACCTCACGATAGGCGGGAGTCGGCAGCCCGCGCGCCTGCGCCCATTCTTGCAGCACGGTCTTGGAATCGCGCAGCGGCCGTGCCGGCGTGCGCATGCGCTCGCTCCACAATCGCTCGATGAGCGCGGCCGCGGCCGGATATCCGCCGTCCACGAATACGGCACCGATCAGCGCCTCGCAGACGTCGGCGAGGATGGCGGTGCGGCCGCGGCCGCCGGCGTTTGCCTCTGAAGCACCGAGCCTGATTGCCGCGCCGAGGCCGATCGCTCGGCCCACATCGGCGCAGGCCTCTTTGCGCACGAGATCGGCGAGACGACGCGACATTTCGCCTTCATCGGCCCTTGCGAAGGTACGAAACAGCATGTCGGAAATGACGAGGCCGAGCACGTGGTCGCCGAGAAATTCGAGTCGCTGGTAGGAGGCGGCGCGATTGCGCGCCCCGCTCAGCGCGGAAATGTGGGTGAGCGCCTGTTCGAGCAGCGCGGCATCCTTGAATCGGTAGCCGATGCGCTGTTCGAAGGCGGCCGTATCGCGGCGACGGCGCTTTGCAGGCTTTGGAATTTGATCGGCAGCGGTCGGACTGGCCGGGTTGCCATCGGCGAGTAGGATCGGGGCGTCGATGGAAGTTGGTTTGCCTGTTCGCCCGCGGCTCATCTTACGATCGTGAACAACCGGTTCCAGCGCACCGCCCACGGCCAGCGCCATACCATCCAGGCGTGCTCGCCTTCCCGAATGGAAAAGAAAATAATCTGGGCTCGGCCGACGATGTTCTCGAACGGCACATAGCCGACCTGGCTGAGCACGCGGCTATCGGTGGAATTGTCGCGATTGTCGCCCATCATGAAATAATGACCGGCGGGCACCTGATAGACCGGGGTATTGTCGTAGAAGCCGTTGTCGACGAGATCGAGCGTCGTGTAGCTCACCCCGTTCGGCAAGGTTTCCCGCCAGCGTTTCACCCGTGAAGCGCGCGTGCCTTCCTCGGTCTCGATGAAGTCGTCGACGCGCTCGCGCTTGACCGGTTCGCCGTTGATGTGGAGCACCCCGTCGATCATCTGGATGCGATCGCCGGGCAGACCGATCACACGCTTGATGTAGTCGGTCGAATCGTCCTTCGGCAGGCGGAACACAACGACGTCGCCGCGGGTGGGCGGCGAGGCCCAGATGCGTCCGGGGAACAGCGGCGGGGAGAACGGCAACGAATAGTGGCTATAGCCGTAGGAATATTTCGACACGAAAAGGTAGTCGCCGACGAGCAGCGTCGCCTTCATCGAGCCGGATGGAATATTGAAGGGCTGGAACAGGAAGGTGCGGATGACGAGCGCAATGATGAGGGCATGAAAGATCACGCGCCCGGTCTCGGCAATACCGCCTTCTTTTCGCTTTGCTCCTGCTGACACGCTCATCTGCCTCTCTCGTCCTTTTGGTGCCGCGCGCCCCGCGGCGCCGCCGAGTCGGCGACTCCGTCCGTTGCTAGGTGAAAATTACTTTATCTTCAGCGTGTTAATCCTGGCGCTGCGGCGGCCCCGACCGCCGAACCGGTTCGGCCGCGCCCTTGTAGCCGCTCGGGAGCAAAGGCGCAAACGTTGGCAAATATGGGGTTATGAGCTTTGGCTTGCAATCATCGCGCTCGCAAGGGGCATCAAATCCGCGCGAAATGCCGCGCTAGCCGCCCCGTGCGGGCGATGGCGATCGAACGCTGCGCGGAACGCGCGGCACGGCCGAGATCACCACGACGGCTTGCGCCATCGGGCCTTCGTCGGTGACCGTCACATCGATGCGCGCCTCGCAACCCGCCGGCGTGATGGCATTGAGCCGCGCGAGCGCGCCGCCGGTGAGCTTCATGGTGGGGCGTCCCGAGGACAGATTGACCACGCCCATGTCGCGCCAAAACACGCCCGCGCGTAGACCGGTGCCGAGAGCCTTGGCGCAGGCCTCCTTGGCGGCAAAGCGCTTGGCATAGGTCTCGGCCCTTCTGGTGCGGCCGTCGGCTTTCGCCCGCTCGGTCGCGGTGAAGATGCGAGCGAGAAAACGCTCGCCGTGCCGGTCGATCGTGCGTTCGATGCGGCGCACATCGATGAGATCGGACCCGACACCGAGGATCATGCGCGCCCCCGGTCGATCGCTGTGCGCATGGTTTTCACGGCATCGGCGAGGCCGCAGGAGACCGCCTCCCCGATCAAGAAATGACCGATGTTGAGTTCGACGATTTCGGGCAACGCCGCGATCGCCTCGGCGGTGGCGAAGTTGAGGCCGTGGCCGGCATGAACTTCGAGGCCGAGGCGCCGCGCGAGTTGCGCGCCGTGGCGGATGCGCTCCCACTCGGCTTGCGCCGCCGACATGCGATTGTCGGCGAGCGCATCGCACCAGGCGCCGGTGTGAATCTCGATCACCGGCGCGCCGATCGCGACCGCCGCCTGGATCTGCCGCGGCTCGGCCGCGATGAACAGCGAGACGCGGATGCCGGCCCCCCGCAATCTGGCCACGACCGAGGCGAGCGTGTCGTGCTGGCCGGCCACATCGAGGCCGCCTTCGGTCGTGCGTTCTTCGCGCCGCTCGGGCACGAGACAGGCCGCGTGCGGACGAGTGTCGACGGCGATGCGCACCATCTCCTCGGTTGCTGCCATTTCGAGATTGAGCGGCTTTGCGATGTCCGCCTTGAGGCGTGCGATATCGTCGTCGCGGATGTGTCGGCGATCCTCGCGCAGATGCGCGGTGATGCCGTCGGCGCCGGCTTCGATCGCAATCTGCGCCGCCTGCACGGGATCAGGGTGTCGTCCGCCGCGGGCGTTGCGGATGGTGGCGACGTGGTCGACGTTGACGCCGAGGCGAAGGTGTGGAGCGGACATTCTTGCAACCGATCGTGTCGCCCGCGGCCCATCTACCGACTGTCGGGATCCGCATTATCAGCTTTGTCGAGGAGCGCCGCCGGAAACCTCACCTTAAGCATTCACCCGCTCGGCGTTTGCCACCACGTCCTTCGCGCGCAATTGCGCGATAATCGAGTTGAGATGCTTGAGGTCAAAAACCTCGAGATCGATGGTCACCGAGGTAAAGTCCGGCGATGAGCGTTCCATGCTGATATTGTCGATATTGCCGTCGTGCTCGGCGATGACCTGGGCAACCTGGGCCAGCGACCCAGGTTCGTTGACGGTCTGCAGCACGAGGCGCGCGGGAAAGCGCTGCGGCGTGCGTTCCTCCACGTCCCAGCGCAGATCGAGCCAGCGCTCGGGCACATCCTCGAAATCCTTGAGCGCCGAGGATTGGATCGGGTAGATGGTGACGCCCTCACCGGGCGTGAGGATGCCGACGATGCGGTCACCCGGCACCGCTCCGCCATTGGGTGCGAAGCGCACCGGCAAGTCGGTATTGATGCCGCGGATCGGGATGGCCGCGCCGGGCTCGCCCGGCACCTTCACTTTGACCGACTTCGCCTTCTTGAGCCCGAACCAGCCGCTCTCCGGCTTCGGCTGCTGCGCGATGGCGGCGGCGCGCTCCTCCTTGTAATCAGGATACATGGCGCGTACGACGTCAGCAGCGCTCATCTCGCCGCGGCCGACCGACGACATCACCTCCTCGATCGAGGATCGCGCCAAGCGCGGCAGCGCGCCTTGGAGCTTTTCGTCGGAATAGACGATTTTCGCGCGCTGGCAGAGCCGTTCGACGATGCGGCGGCCGAGGCCGGCATACTGGTTGCGCACGGCGGCGCGGGTGGCCCGGCGGATGGCGGCGCGCGCCTTGCCGGTGGTGACCAGCGATTCCCACGCCGCCGGCGGCGCGGTCTGCGCCCGCGAGGTGATGATCTCGACCTCGTCGCCGTTGGCAAGTTCGGAGACCAGGGGCGCGATCTTGCCGTTGATCTTGCAGCCGACCGCCATGTTACCGACATCGGTATGCACCGCGTAGGCGAAATCGATGGCGTTCGCTCGGCGCGGCAGCGCAATCAGCTTGCCTTTCGGCGTGAAGCAGAACACCTGGTCATGGAACAGCTCGAGCTTGGTGTGCTCGAGGAACTCCTCCGGATTGGAGCCCTCGGCGAGCAGTTCGATGGTGCGGCGCAGCCACGCATAGGCGCTGGACTCGCGCGACAGCATCTCCGTCGGCGAACCGACGCCGTCCTTGTAGAGCGCATGCGCGGCGATTCCGTATTCCGCGATCTCGTGCATATCCCTGGTGCGGATTTGCAATTCGACGCGCTGCTGGCTCGGGCCGATCACCGTGGTGTGAATGGAGCGATAGTCGTTCTGCTTGGGCGTCGAGACGTAGTCCTTGAAGCGACCCGGGACCACCGGCCAGGTCGTATGCACGATGCCGAGCGCCTGGTAGCACTCGGCCAGGCTCTTCACCATCACGCGGAACCCGAAAATGTCGGAAAGCTGCTCGAAGCCGATGGATTTGCGCTCCATCTTGCGCCAGATCGAATAGGCGCGCTTGCGCCGCCCCGACACCTCGGCGGCGATGCCGCGCTCGGACAGCCTGCGCGTGAGCTGCTGCTCGATTTCGGTGACCAGGCCGACGTTTTTCGCCTCGAGCGCGTCAAGCCGCCCGCTGATCACCGCGTGCGCTTCGGGATTGAGTTCGCGGAAGGCCAAATCCTCGAGCTCCTCGCGCATCTCGTGCATGCCCATGCGCCCGGCGAGCGGGGCGTAGATGTCGAGCGTCTCCTCGGCGCTGCGCCGGCGCGCCTCGGGCGGCATGTGAGAGAGCGTGCGCATATTGTGCAGCCGGTCCGCGAGCTTGACCAGCAATACCCGTACGTCGTCCGCGATCGCCAGCAACAGCTTGCGCAGATTCTCCGCCTGCTTGGCTTCCTTGGTAACGAGGTCGAGCTTTTTGAGCTTGGTGAGCCCCTCGACCAGCGCGCCGATGTCATGACCGAACATCTGATCGATCTCGGCGCGGGTTGCGGTCGTATCCTCGATGGTGTCGTGCAGAAGCGCGGCGGCGATGGTCGCGTCGTCGAGCTTGAGATCGGTGAGGATCCCCGCCACTTCGAGGGGGTGGGAAAAATAGGGGTCGCCGGAGGCGCGTCTTTGCTCGCCGTGCGCCTTCATGGCGTAGACGTAGGCGCGATTGAGCATCGCCTCGCTGGTATTGGGATTGTAGCGCTTGACGCGTTCGATCAGGTCATATTGCCGCATCATTCGCGGCGTCGGCGGCTTCTTTGGTTTCACCGCTTTTTCAAATACTTGCGAGACAATGTTAAGGCTGCGCTCCAGCGGCGCTCGCGCCCTGGACTGGTTCTGCATGCGCGGCAGGTCAGTGGAAGAACGCGCCATCGTTATCCTTGCAGGGGCCGCGGATCATCGGCCGGCATCATACCCCAAGGATATCATCACGGTTCTTAACCGCCACAAGGCGCGCCGCTTGATGGTTACCGCGAAAACAAACGGCCCGGACGAAGCCGGGCCGCGCAGGCGACGTTACGCCGCCGAAGCCTTCACTCTTCTTCCTCGGGCTGTTCCTCGGGCGGAGTGAGCCCTTCCAGGCCCTTGAGAAGCTCTTCCTCGGTCATCCGATCGACCGTAACCTCGGTATCGTCGGCGTCGACCGTGCCGCCGGCAGCCGTGATCAGCGGCGCCGCCTCGGGCTCGGGCTCGTCGACCTCTACGTATTTCTGCAGGGAGTGGACCAGCTCCTCCTTGAGGTCGTCGGGCGAGATCGTCTTTTCGGCGATCTCGCGCAGCGCCACCACCGGGTTCTTGTCGTTGTCGCGCTCGACCGTGATCTGAGAACCCGACGAGATCGTTCGCGCGCGGTGGCTTGCCAACAGCACGAGATCGAAACGGTTCTCGACCTTATCGATGCAGTCCTCGACGGTAACGCGGGCCATGGTCGTGTTGCTCCTGCAATGGAACTCATGAAAAAGTGGCCGTTAGGTAGCGATCTCGCCGCCAAAGTGCAAGGCGAAATTCGCATGTCACATTTTCCTTGGCCTTGCGGCATGGCTCTGTTAGGCAGATCAAGGGAACCGCCATGCGATCCTTACCATTGTACTTTCGGATTGGTTGTGACGGCGAGCGTGCATCCGCAATTGAGCGGCACACGATCACTCAGCCCCGATGAGCCAAGGATCCGGGACCGCGAGCCGGCGGCCGCGCGCCGTCCGCAGCGGCCGGTTTTCGAAGTTTATGAGCTTATGCGAGAGCAATCATGGAACCCAAAACGGAAAAAATCGCCCTGTTCATTGACGGCGCCAACCTCTATGCCACCGCGAAGTCGCTCGGTTTCGATATCGATTACAAGCGTCTCCTGCGCGAGTTTCAATCGCGCGGCTATCTCTTGCGCGCCTTCTATTACACCGCCGTGATCGAGGACCAGGAATATTCCTCGATCAGGCCTTTGATCGACTGGCTCGACTACAACGGCTATAGCGTGGTGACCAAGGCGACCAAGGAATTCGTCGATCAAACCGGCCGGCGCAAGGTCAAGGGCAACATGGACATCGAGCTCGCCGTCGATGCCATGGAGATCGCAGGCTCGATCGACCACATGGTGTTGTTCTCGGGCGACGGCGACTTCCGCTCGCTGGTCGAGGCGGTGCAGCGGCGCGGCGTGCGCGTGACCGTGGTCTCCACCATCTCGACGCAGCCGCC
>Ga0209647_1000318_pt1 | contig 45248 bp, 45 predicted proteins | sample GraSoi_2013_60cm_FD_185827 | JGI IMG/M metagenome (GOLD analysis project Ga0209647, IMG submission 185827) | Grasslands soil microbial communities from the Angelo Coastal Reserve, California, USA - Sample 9_17_2013_60cm (SPAdes) (version 2) | ecosystem: Environmental > Terrestrial > Soil >...
CGGCACAGAAGGAGCAGTGTATAAAAATAGCATTGGAACTTACTTTCATGGCCCAATTCTTCCAAAAAATCCCGAGCTTGCAGATTGGCTTATCCAAAAAGCTTTAGAACACAAATATGGACAATCAGCCATGAGCAATAAGCCATTAGCAACGTTAGATGATTCTCTTGCCAATCAAGCTCGAAGCGCAATATTGAGGAGGCTGGGAGTCATGTAATAATCATCCTTTTAGGATAAGTGGGTCAATTCCTTCCTTCGCAAGCTGGTTCTTTATCTTTTCATAAAAAAATGCTTCTGACCAAACGCTACGGTAGTAAATCCCTTCCCTTTCTTCTTCAGATAATGCCTCCGCTCGTGCAATCATTTCTTCCCTATAAGAATCTTCAAGAAGTCTTTCTCTGCCAGTAATGACAAGATCCATATCTGGCCACGTGAAAACTTTTGTAGCACCTACAATTGCATCAGCAATATAGGTTTGCAACATATATTCATATACTTCGGGATGTTTTTGCTGTAGTTCTCTAAATAACTGGCATGCTCTTTTCATTGCCGCACCTTCTTCATCTTGAGGTGCGTATGCTATGTCATAATACTCACGCATTGACATATCTCGACCATAATTGCCTCTAACTGTTGCTTTAAAAATGCCTTTATCTATTAAAGCATCTACAACATCAGGAATTATAAACTTGAAGAAATTGTTAAAATTATTTACACCAAAATCAATGGTTTGCTGATAACCAGCGACTTCTGCCGGTAGAGGCTGCGCAAGATACGCTTGAAAATCAAAATAGTTTTGTCCCGGCTGATCTCCTTCTGTAAATACCATCTTAGTATTATAGTACTTTTAATCCACGCTTACAACTCAATCCGGTAATTTGTATTGACATATTAAGCTAATCGTCATATACTCTTTGTGCAATGACGCCTCCTGCCAGGAGGTTTTTTTGTAGATTGTTGAATTTCGTAACAAGATTTATAATACACATATGCCAAAATTAAATGTAAAACATGTTGCGATTCTTGCAAGTCTGCCACTCACAAAAAAAGATGAGGAAAAGTTAGAAGGACAGCTTGAGACAACGCTCAAGCATGTTGATAATTTGCAAACAATTAATACAGATAATATTCCGCCAACCAACCAAGTAACCAATTTACTCAATGTCATGCGCGAAGATGAAATCAAACCTTCTCTCACCCAGGAAGAGGCACTCAAAAATGCCAAGAAAACATACAATGGATTTTTTGTGGTTCCGGCAGTACTCGCAGAGTAGTTCTCGCATTCGCTCGAACAATATATATGAACTTACATGATTTAACAATAACATCAACAAAAAAAGCTTTGAAAGACAAGGAATTTTCCGCTGTTGAGCTTACAAAAGCATATTTAGAAAGAATTGAGAAATTAGACTCCAACCTCAATGCTTTCGTTACTGTTACAAAAGAAAAAGCTTTGGAAGACGCAAAAAAAGCAGATGAATTACTCGCTGACAAGCAGGATTTGCCACTTCTTGGAATCCCCTTTTCTATCAAAGAAAATTTTAGTACCAATGGGATTCGAACAACCGCATCAAGTAAAGTCCTGGATAATTACATCCCGCCATACAATGCAACAGTTGTACAAAGATTACAAAATGCGGGTATTGTACTTCTTGGCAAAACAAATATGGATGCATGGGCTCATGGGTCTAGTACAGAGACATCGGATTATGGAGTTACACATAATCCCTGGGATATAAAGAGACTTCCTGGCGGCTCATCAGGTGGCGCAGCGGCTTCACTTGCTGCAGACCAAACCCTTATTGCCATTGGCTCAGAAACAGCAGGATCTGTCAGAGGCCCAGCAAGCTGGTGTGGAACAGTTGGACTCAAACCAACCTATGGCAGAGTGAGTAGGTATGGTGTTATTGCCATGGGCTCATCTCTTGACTCTCCTGGTCCATTTACCAAAACAGTTGAAGACGCAGCAACGGTGTTACAAATTCTTGCAGGAAAAGATGAATATGATGCCACGACTTCCTCAAATCCAGTGCCAAATTATCTAGAGAATTTAAAAACACCAAGAAAAATGACTATTGGAATTTCTGATGATTATTTTACCGGTGTTGATAAAGAAACAGTAAAAGGAGTCGAGGAAGCAATCAAATTATTAGAAAAACAAGGTCACACAGTCAAAAAAGTCAATCTTTTTAATCCAAAATATGCCATTGATGTCTATACCATTATTCAGCGATCGGAAGTTTCTTCAAATTTAGCCAGAATGGATGGCATCCGTTTTGGGAATGATAGAAGCTTTTTTGGTGAGGCTATTACGACGCGTATTATAAAAAGGCACAACAAGTAAGGACACTTATTATTCGAGATTTTGCAAAAGCCTACGAGACAGTTGATGTTATCATTGGCCCCACTCTCCCAACAACAGCGCCAAAAATTGGTGAATCAGCAAAAAGTCCTATGTTTGGTGAGCTAATGGATATGCTGACCGAACCGTCATCTATTGCAGGGCTTTCCGGCATCAATATGCCAGTTGGATTTGATTCTCTGCATCTGCCCATTGGTATGCAAATCATTGGTCCACAATTTGGTGAAGAGACAATTTTAAATCTTGCCTATCAGTATGAAAAAGAGACTAATTGGAGAAAAGAAAAGCCAAAGCTATGAATACTTACAAACCTGTCATAGGACTTGAGGTCCATGTTGAATTAAAGACAAAATCCAAAATGTTTTGCTCATGCGCAAGTGAGTGGTTTGGCAAAGTACCTAATTCCAATACTTGTCCTGTGTGCTTGGGACTTCCTGGTGCGCTTCCAGTGCCAAATAGAAAAGCAATAGAGTGGTGTGTCATGATTGGCATGGCACTTGGATGTGAAATTCCTCTTTTATCGAAATTTGATAGAAAAAATTACTTTTATCCAGACTTGGCAAAAGGATATCAGATAAGTCAGTATGAAGAACCATTTGCAATACATGGAAAACTCACACTTTCTACTGGAAAAGTTATTAGAATTCGCAGGGCTCACATGGAAGAAGATACGGGCAAGCTTATTCATGAGACTCTCAATGGACAAAAAGTAAGTCTTATTGATTTTAATCGCTCAGGCGTCCCACTTGTTGAGATTGTCACTGAGCCGGATTTTGAAAATGCCAAAGAAGTCAAAGAATATCTTCAGAAATTGCAGCAAATAGTCCGCTATTTAGACGTTGCAAATGCTGACATGGATAAAGGAGAAATGAGACTCGAGCCAAATATTTCACTTCGAAAGAATGGTCAAGAGGATTTACCATCTTACAAAGTTGAGGTAAAAAATATTAATTCTTTTTCTTTTGTTGAAAAAGCAATTGAATATGAGATAAAAAGACAGACAGAGCTTTTAGATAAAAATGAAAAGCCAAAACAAGAGACTCGTGGATGGAATGAAGCAAAGAAAGCAACAATTTCTCAAAGAAGCAAAGAGGAAGCAGCAGACTATCGATATTTTCCAGAGCCTGATATACCTCCCATTACGTGGGAGCAAACTCAACTCTCAACACTCAATGCTCAATTACCAGAATTACCTGATGTTAAAACGAAACGATTCGTGAAAGAATTTGGCTTGTCAGAGTACAATGCAGAACAACTAACGCGTGAAAGAGAAATAGCAGATTATTTTGAACAAACCGTTTTAGATATGCAAAATACAAAATACCAAATACCAAATACTGACATTGCTAATTGGATTATTAATAAAAAAATAGACATTGCAACAACTGTCCCAGCAGAATTAATTCAACAGATTCTTAAGGCTTCTAGTGTCTCTGGAATTTCTGAAGAAGAGTTAGACAATATCTTAAAAAAGATTGTTGAACAGAATTCTCAGGTTGTTACTGATTATAAAAAAGGCAAGACAACTGCCATAATGTTTTTAGTGGGTCAGGCAATGAAAGAATTAAAAGGCAAAGAAAAAGCAGATAAAGTAAAGACAACACTAGAAAATTTATTGCAATAAGAGTACACTTACTGTATAAGGATCGCTTGCGATCGAAAAAAATACATGCCAACAGATTTTGTCCATCTTCACAACCATTCAGAATTTTCTCTCTTAGACGGCCTTCAAAAAATTAAAGATGTGCCAGAAATGGTAACACGTGCAAAAGAATTAGGCATGAAAGCACTTGCTATTACAGACCATGGTAATATGTATGGCGCCATCTATTTTTATAAAGCATGTCTTCAGGCTGGAATAAAACCAATTATTGGCTGTGAGATTTATGTCACATCGAGGAGTCGCTCTTCAAAAGATCCAAATCTCGATAAAGAATATAACCATCTTATTTTGCTTGCAGAAAATAACACTGGATACAAAAATCTGATGAAGATAGTCTCCCGCGCTTATTTGGAGGGCTATTATTACAAACCACGTACTGACATTGCATTATTACAAGAGCACCATGAAGGACTCATTTGTCTTTCTGCATGCGTCAATGGGTATGTTTCAGACCCACTGCTCCACAATCAAGAAGAAGAGGCAGAAAAACGCGCAAAAAATCTTTCAGAGATATTTGGACCAGACCATTTCTACCTTGAATTACAACACCATCTCAATGTCCCACCACAAGTGGAATTAAATCCCAAGCTCATCAAGCTTTCAGAGAAATTGGGCATCCCGCTTGTCGCAACAAATGACAATCACTACACCAGGGAGCAGGATGCAAGAGCTCAGGAAATTCTCCTTTGTATTCAAACTCAGACAACAATTGACACGCCGGGTAGAAAACTTTCCATGATTGAGTCTCCGGATTTTTATATGAAATCCCAGGAAGAAATGGAAAAGTTATTTCTTGAGACACCGAGTGCTATCACCAATGCTGGGAAAATTGCAGATATGTGCAACGTGGAAATTACACTTGGAAAATGGATAATGCCAAAATTTGAAGTCCCGGGAAAGCTCACGGCAGAGGAATTTCTCAGACTCCAAATTCAAGAAGGTGCAAAAAAAAGATACAAAGAAATAACAAAAGATATTTCGGAGAGAATAGAATATGAGCTTTCTATTATTCTCAAAAAAGGATATGAAACATACTTTCTCACAGTTGCAGATTTTGTGAATTGGGCAAAAGATAATGGTATTAGCGTTGGCCCGGGAAGAGGCTCTGCAGCAGGATCTGTTGTGTCATATTGTCTCAGCATTACTGATATAGATCCATTTTTCTTTAATTTACCATTTGAAAGATTTCTCAATCCAGATAGACCATCTGCGCCAGATATTGATTTGGATTTTGCAGACATTAGGCGTGAAGAAGTTATTGCCTATGTCACAAAAAAATATGGCGAGGATAAAGTTGCGCAAATTATTACCTTTGGTACCATGGAGGCAAGAGGATCTGTACGCGACACTGGACGTGCATTAGGAATGCCTTATTCTGGACCAGATAGAATTTCTAAAATGATTCCCCCTGGATGGCAGGGACACGCAATGACGCTGGATAATGCCCTTGACCAAAGCCCAGATTTAAAGTCTGCCTACCACACCGAGCCAGAAACACAAAAACTTATTGATCTTGCAAAAAAAGTCGAAGGCGTTGTGAGACATGCATCAGTGCATGCAGCAGGAGTCGTGATAGCTGACAAACCAATTACAGAGTATGCACCAGTACAGCTTGAGCCAAATGGCGAAAAAGTCGTCACGCAATATGATATGTACACTGTTGGTGAAGATGGTGTCGGTCTTTTGAAAATGGATTTCCTGGGTCTGAGGACTCTTACCGTTATTGAAGAGTCACTTCGATTTATCAAAGAGAATCAAGGCGTTACTATAGATATTTCAACGCTCGCTTATACAGACAAAAAAGCTTATGCACTCCTTGCATCTGCAGAGACAACAGGTATTTTTCAGTTTGAGTCTCCTGGCATGAGACGATATATTAAAGACCTCAAACCAACCACTATTTTTGATTTACAGGCAATGGCAGCACTGTACCGCCCAGGTCCTATGGCAAGTATTCCAGAATTTGTGTCCCGCAAACATGATGCAAAAAGAATCACCTATCCAGATGACAGACTCAAAGATATTCTCAAGCAGTCCTACGGCATGCTTGTGTACCAAGACGATGTGTTGCTTACTACCATAGCGCTTGCAGGGTATTCCTGGCTTGATGCTGATAAATTCCGCAAGGCAATGGGAAAGAAAATTCCTTCAGAGATGAAAAAGCAAAAAGATTTATTTATCATGGGTGCTGTTAAAAATGGCTTAGCTGAGAAAAAAGCATCGGAAATGTTTGACCTTATTGCGCCATTTGCAGGATATGGATTTAATAAAGCACATGCTGCATGCTATGCAACCATTGCCTATCGTACTGCATATTTGAAAGCAAATTACCCCGTAGAATTTATGACTGCGCTCATGACTGCTGAATCCCGTGGTACAACAGGACCGACAAAGAATGAAAAAATTGCACAGGCAGTTGCAGAATGTAAAAGACTTGGCATCCCAGTCCTTCCACCGGATTTAAATACCTCCGGTCCAGAATTTGAGATAGAAGAATCAACAAAAATTAGATTTGGACTTTCTGCAATCAAAAATGTTGGCGAAGCAGCAATTCATGCAATTTTAGAGGCACGTGAGAAAAAGCCATTTGCGTCATTTGAAGACTTTTGTCAACGAGTCGATCTTGGTCCGGTGAATAAAAAAACAATTGAAAGTCTTATAAAAGCTGGCGCGATGGATAGATTTGGTAATCGGGCAATGCTGCTTGCGAGTATGGGAGAGATTACAGAGAAGATCCAAAAAGCCAAAAAAGAAAAAGCAGATGGACAAGGCTCATTATTTGGCGACGACGAAGATGACTCTGCACCGCGCCTTGATATCAGTGGCATAGAAGACTTTTCAGAGGTAGAAAAATTAGCATTTGAAAAAGAATTTTTAGGATTTTACCTGACTGCGCATCCTCAGGCAAAAAATTTAGAAGAAGTAAAAAAACACATAAGTCACGAAATTGAATTAATCACGCACGAAAATGATGGACTTCTGGTAAAGGTAGGAGGACTTGTTGAGATGGTCAAAAAAATCTTTACAAAAAAAACAGGTGCAGAAATGGCATTCTTTAGCATTAGTGATGAAAAAGGCGTATCGATAGAATGCATTATTTTCCCAAAAATTTATGAGCTGTATAAAGATATTCTCTATAAAGATACAGTCCTTATCATAGAGGGAAAAGTTGATGTCAAAGATGAAAAACCAATTATTCTTGTGCAAAAAATTGAAAAGCCCAAAAGTTTGTAATTTTCTTCTTATTCTGCTAGGATACAGTACCATCTATGGAAGATACCGAAAGAATTTCAAATCAAATTGGAGCAAAAGCGACTTCGGAACACCAACCTAATTGGGAAACGGGCGCAAGACTTTTACAAGCGTTTGGAGAAATGTTGTATCGACAAAATTTAATTCCTCAGAATGCAACACCAACTCTCGACACCCCTGCAGTACAACAACTACTTTCAAGAATGAAATTCTCAATAAGAGAGGCGGCCAATTTATTACAAGTTGACGAAAAGACAGTATCTAATAGATTGGATAAAGCTGATATTTCACCCGAGATTGATCCGCTTGATAAAAGAAGATCTTTGATTACAGGAGAACAATTGGTGGCACTTGCAAAATCATCTGATGGCAGAAATGAAGGTATTAACGAGATTGATCCAGATGATAAATTGCCACAATTTAATCTTCAACAGTCAGCCGATGTGCTTGGCATAGATTTAAAAACATTACGAAAAAGAATTTCAGTATTAGGCATTCAACCAACTGTGAACCTAGAAGACCGTAGACAAATGTTATTGAGCAGCTCTCAAATTGCTTTTATCGCTCAGATGTCCCAAAGAAGAGCTGTAATATAACTATTTTCTCCTTGACCCCTCTATCTTAATAGGATACAATTTGAAACATTGTGTCAAAAGAAGATTTACCAGAAGATATAAAACTTTATTATCAACGACTTGCAAAAGAAGCACTCATTGAAGATATGCATCCAACAAGTGTCGAGCAAGAAGAATTTTTACGTGATAAACAGTTGCTCGATATGGAATATCTAGAAATTTTAGCGAAAATAAGAAACACACAACAGGAATAATTTTTCTCCTTGACCATTTGGGCATAGGCATGAGAAAATACATGTATAAAGAATTAAGATATGCCTACATTTTCCGCAGAAACACTTTTCACTTTTTGGCATTTTCCTGTCACCAATGCCATTCTTGATACGCTTTTTGTTGACGCACTTATTATTATCGCATTGCTTAATGTACGCAAACTCACTCTTGTCCCGGGCTTTTTTCAAAATGTCATGGAAATTATCATTGATGGATTTTATTCACTCACAGAGTCAATTTCTCCAAAAAATGCAATGCGAATTTTTCCTTATGTTGTGAGTTTTTTTCTTTTTATTCTCCTTGCCAATTGGTCAGGACTTATTCCTGGATTTAGTACTATTGGTATCAGAAGAGATGGTGAATTAATTCCTTTTTTCAGGGCTGCAACAAGCGATATTAATACTACACTTGCTTTAGCACTTGTCTCTGCAGTTGCAACACACGTTATGAGTGTTCAAGTTGTTGGCATAAAAGATTATTTGAGTCGATATTTTTCTCTCAATCCTTTATATCTTTTTATTGGACTTTTGGAAATTATTGGTGAAGTAACAAAAGTTATTTCACTTTCTTTCCGACTTTTTGGAAATGTATTTGCTGGAGAAGTGCTTATTTCGACAATTTCTAATATGTTTGCATTCATTCTCCCCTTGCCTTTTATGGCCCTAGAAATTATAGTAGGACTTGTACAGGCTTTAGTCTTTGGGATGTTAACCATGGCATTTATGGCAATTCTCACAACACCACATCATGAGGAGGAGCATGTCACAGAGCATTAAATCTATGAAATATAATTTATTAGTATCAAAGGAGGCTTTGACCGCCGAAGCCTGCCTTCGTCAAGACTATGGCGGGCGAAGGAGGTTGAGTCATTAGATATGGATTTTCATGTAAGTGGAGGTCTTATTATTGCAATTGGAGGTTTAGGCCCAGCGCTTGGTATTGGATTTATCGGAGCAAAAGCAATGGAAGCATTAGGTCGCAACCCTGAAGCTTCTGGAAGAATTCTTCCAGCAATGCTTTTAGCTATGGCTTTTGCTGAAGCTATTGCAATTTACGCGCTTATTCTGGCTTTTGGGAAATAAATACTAAATACCAAATCCTAAATTCGAAATAAATTACAATGTTCGAAAATACAAATAAAACGTTGGACATTTTGATTTCGGATTTGGAATTTGTTTAGAATTTAGATATTAGAATTTCGGATTTTACATTATTATGGAAATACTAAAAAATTTTGGTGTCAATCCTGTATTACTGATTGCACAAATAATTAATTTTCTTATTATTCTTTACGTTTTAAAGCGCTTTGCCTACAAGCCTATCTTTAAAATGCTGGATGATCGCAAAAAAACAATTCAAGAGGGAATTGAGAATGCGAAAAAAAGCGAAGAAGCACTTGAGAAAGCATTAGAAAGAGAAAAAGCTATCCTGCAAAAAGCACAGTCGCAAGCACAGGAATTTATTACTGATGCAAAAAATCAAGCTGAAGAAATAGCAAAACAAATGGAAGAGAATACAAGAAGTCAGGCAGATAGAATGCTCAAAGACGCGAAAGAAGAAATACAAAGAGAATATCAAGAGACAGAAAAACGTCTTGCGACTCACACCACAGAACTTGCAATACGCATTCTTGAAAAAACTTTAAAAGACATGCTTGATGAGAAAGAACAAAAGCAAGCGCTTACAAAGGCAATAAAGAAATTAAAGAAAGTATGATAAAAAAACAATTGAAAGAATTAGTTATGGCAAGCTATAAAAAAAGCAAACTGGATGCAAAGACCGTTGATAAAATTGCAAAAATATTATCAAGAAAAGATCTCAAAGCATATGTAAGAGCTCTCAAACTTGAGCAAAATCGACATCAAGTTACTGTTGCTTTGCCTTCCGCCAGATTATATAATACATCTAACAATATATTGGGAGATATTTTTCCACAAAAAGAAATACTTGTGGTAGAGGATGAAGACTTGCTACTTGGTGTAAGAATTACCGATACAGACAATGTCTACGACATGACACTCAAAGAAGAATTTGACAAAATTAAAGATGAAGTAAATACCTATTATGGATCGTAATTATGAATGCAGATGACATTATTAAAAATCTAGAAAAAAACCTTTCCAATTTCCAGACAAGTGGAAAAACACAGAATGTTGGTATTGTTGAGCAAATTGGTGACGGCATTGTTGTTGCATCTGGTCTTTCAAAAGCTGTCATGGGTGAGGAAGTCATGTTTGAGGATAATACACCTGGACTTATTCTTAATTTAGACGAAGACTCAGTATCAATTGTGCTGCTTGGTAAATCAACAAAACTTCGCGAAGGATCTAGTGTCAAGACTACTGGAAAAATTCTTACCATTACTGCGTCAGATCAATTACTTGGAAGAGTCATAAATCCCGTTGGTATCGCACTGGACGGCAAGCCTTCTGTGACAAAAGGCACTGCAATGCCTCTTGAAAAAATCGCACCTGGCGTTATTACCAGACAACCTGTGGACACACCACTCAAGACCGGCATTAAAGTTATTGACGCAATTATTCCTATTGGAAGAGGTCAAAGAGAGCTCATTATTGGAGACCGTGGTCTTGGCAAAACAGCAATCGCAATTGACACTATCATCAACCAAAAACAAGCTGCAAAGGGAGCAAAAAAAGTACTGTGTATTTACGTTGCTATTGGTCAAAAACAATCAACCGTTGCACAAGTTGTTGAAAAACTTCGAGAGACTGGGGCTTTGGAATACACCATTATTGTTGCTGCAAATGCTTCCGACCCTGTCTCTTTGCAATACCTAGCTCCGTATGCAGGTGTGGCAATTGGTGAGTACTTCATGGACAAAGGTGAAGATGTCCTTATTGTCTATGACGATCTGACAAAGCATGCATGGGCATATCGACAAATCTCTCTTGTCTTAAAGAGACCAGCAGGACGAGAAGCATATCCTGGAGATGTTTTCTATATTCATTCAAGACTCCTTGAAAGAGCTGCAAAGCTTAATTCTGATTTTGGTGGAGGGTCAATTACCGCACTTCCTGTTATTGAAACACAGGCGGACGATATTTCAGCATATATTCCAACCAATGTTATCTCTATCACTGATGGACAAATTTTCCTAAAAAGTGACTTATTTAATTCTGGTATTCGACCGGCAGTCGATGTTGGACTCTCTGTGTCACGTGTTGGTGGTGCAGCCCAAACTGGTGCAATGAAATCAGTTGCAGGAGGAGTAAAACTTGCCCATGCACAATTTAGAGAATTACAAGTATTCGCTCAATTTGGCAGTGAGCTTGACCAGGCGACATTTGCTCAGCTTGAGCGAGGAAAAAGAGTGAATGAAGTATTCAAACAACCGCAGTACTCCCCTCTTGCCGAAAGCTTTGAAATCCTTTCTATATGGGCAGTTACCAATGGATATATGGACGATGTCCAAATAGAAGATATCACAAGATTTGAAAATGCATATCATGACTATGTACATGCTCACGACAAAAAATTGATTGATGAATTGTCTTCTGGTAAGAAATTAACTGAGCAAGCATCAAAAGACTTAGAAAAAATTACTACATCTTTTAAAAAAGCTTTTACATAACCATGGCAAACACTCTCGATCTCAGAAGAAGAATTAAATCTGCACAAAATATTTCCAAAACTACTCGTGCCATGCAAATGATTGCAGCAAGTAAGCTCAAAAGGGCACAAGATGCTGCTGTGTCATCTCGTCCATATGTTACAGAGCTTATGAAGCTGGCAAGAAGTATATCGCCAAAAAATGAAAAAAAGGAAGAAGTGCATCCCAAAACTCTCTATGTCTTTATCGGTCCTGACAAAGGACTTTGTGGTGGCCTTGTTACCAATCTCATTCGAGAACTTGTAAAAGTAAAAGGAGCCGACGCACAATTTGTCAGTGTTGGAAAAAAATTAGAAGGTCCTGTGGCGTCATCAAAAAAATTACTAGCAAGCTTTCCATTTGGCACAACACTCCCACAATTTTCCCAAGTACTTCCCGTTATTGATATCATAAAAAAGGAATATGAAGCAGGAAATGTTGACAAAGTCTGTATTGTCTCGACAAAATTTATTAGTGTTTTTTCTCAAATTCCACAAACAACTAATTTACTTCCAATACGACTAGACCAGACCGTCATTGCAAACGGAGTGAAGCAATCCCAAGCAAATGATGCTATACAAAATTCTCTTTTTGAACCTTCAAAGGAAGCATTGCTTCCCGAACTTACCAAAAGATATATAGAAATGACTGTCTTCCAACAATTTCTTGAATCATATGCGTCCTACAACGCTGCACAAATGATAGCCATGCAAAATGCCACAAATAACGCAAAAGATATTGTATCTGAGCTGCAACTCTTATATAATAAGGCTAGACAAGAAAAGATAACCAATGAAATTTTGGACATCTCGAGTGCGTCAGTAGCACTGGGGACACTGTAATAAATCCTAAGCACTAAATACTAAATTCTAAACAAGCAACAATTTTCAAAATATAAATGTTCAAAAGGTTTAGAGCATTAATATTTAATATTTGGAATTTATTTAGGATTTAAAATTAGATATTAGAATTTTATGGCAAAAGATACTGGCATTATTATAAAAATTCAGGGACCTGTTGTTGACGTACGATTTCAAGGCGAAGTACCTGAAATCAATGAAGCACTCCATGTCGCATTACCAAAGGGTACCCTTACCCTTGAAGTTGCTTTTGAAACAGGCAGCAGTGAAGTACGAGCGCTTGCACTTGGCACAACAGATGGCCTCTCTCGTGGTATGGAAGTCACAAGGACCAATGCACCAATCTCTGTCCCTGTTGGCAATGATACACTGGGAAGAATTTTCAATGTCTTAGGAGAGACCATTGACGGCGGCAAGATGCTTCCTGCAAAAGTCCCAACGTCTCCAATTCATAAATCTCCCCCGTCCCTTACCGACCAAACAACCAAGCCTCTTATTCTTGAGACAGGGATAAAAGTTATCGATCTTATTTCACCATTCACCAAAGGAGGCAAAATTGCTATTTTTGGAGGCGCAGGAGTCGGCAAAACAGTTGTAATTAAAGAGCTTATTCGAAATATTGCTGCAGAACATAAAGGCCATGCAGTTTTTGCAGGCGTTGGCGAGCGTACTCGTGAAGGAAATGATTTATGGCTTGAAATGAAAGAAGCAGGCGTTATGGAAAAGACCGTTATGGTCTATGGACAGATGAATGAGCCACCAGCAAATAGAATGCGTGTTGGACTCACAGCGCTCACCATGGCGGAATATTTTAGAGATGAAAAGCATGAAGACGTGCTTTTATTTATTGACAATATTTTTCGTTTTGCTCAGGCAGGATCTGAAGTATCTGCCCTTCTTGGCCGCATGCCATCAGCCGTTGGATATCAGCCAACACTTGCTTCGGAAGTTGGACAATTAGAAGAAAGAATCACCTCAACAAAAGATGGCTCTATTACCTCCGTGCAAGCAGTCTATGTCCCAGCAGACGACTACACCGACCCAGCACCTGCAACTATCTTTTCCCATTTAGATGCAACAGTCACACTCGATAGAAATCTTGCTTCTCAAGGACTTTTCCCGGCTGTTGATCCACTTACCTCTTCAAGTCGTATTCTGGATCCGAATATTGTAGGCAAAGATCATTATGAAGTCGCACGTGGTGTGCAAAAAGTCTTGCAACGATACAAAGATTTGCAAGATATTATTGCAATTTTGGGTATGGACGAATTATCAGCAGAAGATAAATTAACTGTTACCAGAGCGAGAAAGATTCAGAGATTCCTCACACAGCCTATGTATGTTGCGGAAATTTTTGGAGGCCCACCAGGACGATACGTGAAAATCGCTGACAATGTCAGAGGATTTAAAGAAATTCTTGAAGGAAAGCATGACGATCTTCCTGAGCAGGCATTTTATTTAGTTGGTAGCATTGAAGACGCAATGGAAAAAGGAAAAGAATTAAAGAAAGGGAAATAATGCTCCATTTAACGCTCACGACTCCAGAAAAGGTACTCATAGATACAGAAATTGATGAAATTGTAGTCCCTACAACTACTGGCGAATTATCCATTCTCCCACATCATGTCCCGCTTGTTACGCAAATTGCACCAGGGATTCTCACTATCAAATCGCATGGAAAAGAAGAATCTCTCGCAATTGACGGTGGTTTTCTTCAAGTAACAGAAAAAGAAATAAGAATTCTTGCAGATTTTGCAGTACATGCCAGAGAAGCATCCAGCATCAAAGCTGAAGAAGCACGAAAGGCTGCTGAAAAAGCAATGAAAGAGAGAAAATCAGATGTTAATTTTGCCGAAGCCGAAGCACAACTAAGAAGAGCTTTGCTTGAACTTAAATTGTCAGGAAAAAATAGAAAACTCTCTTAAAGTTTATATCTGACTTACCTGTTGTTCTAAATGTTCAATAACAATAGGAAATAATAATCCTCTTGAATACGCTTGAACAACTACCTCTGTTGTTGATGGTTTTTGAGTCCCTTTTTGATTCCTTGCTTTTACTTCATCTATCTGTGTTCTGACTGTGCCAGGATGAACTTTAAGTATTTCAGCTATCTCATCTGTAGTTTTCCCATATTGTAATTGATTTAACACTCGCAATTCTCCTAACGTTGCTTCAAATCCTGAATGAGAAATAATAAGTGTTTTAACCCAACCAAGTGTATGTCGCTTCACTTCTATTTGAGAATGATCAATCATTTCTCCCATTTAGGCATTATAGTAAAATTTTTGCGGGAAAGCAATATTTAAGAAATGATTGATTCAGATGCAGTATTGTCCGCTAGACCTGCTTCATGAGTCGTATTATTTACTTCATGTACAGATGATGGAAAAATTCTGACGCGAATATGCTCTGTTGGGATTGATTTTTCGTGAGATGCTTGAGCAGCTTGCAATTTTTTTAAGATACTTGCAAATAAAGAATCACTCACAACAAATGCTTCTCCTTGTACTTCTTTTGGTTTAGTTGGAACTTCGACGCTCATACAACAGTGTAATCAGTATATGCTTGTTAGAAATCTTGTGCAATTCGCTATAGATGCGAATCGATACGAAAATCACTGAGTTGGAGTTATTCTGTCGAGCAATTCTAATACCATTTGCGTTATTTTTCTTTTCTCGTCTTGAGATCCTTGCTTATAAGCATATTCAATTCCATAAGCATCTACCGTTGTCAGATCCACGGGACCTAATGATTCTACCAGTGCTTTTTGACGAAGTGTCTCAGCATGCATATCATATTTATGCAATGTGTTAATTTCTGGCTTTGATCCAATTTCTCCTGACATATTCGCTTGTATAGTACTATCTTGGAAAAGATTTTGCAAGCAGGAGATTACCACCCAAATTCGGAATAAATTTCTTTCTTTTTTAACTTTTCCAAAAAAAACTTAACTATCTGGGTGGTATTTTGTGGCAATGTATCAATCTCAAACCATGCAATGTCATCATGCTTATCTGGCTCCATATTCTGTATCTCTCCTTGCCATGTTGAGCACGTAAAATAAATATCCATCCGCGCAGTATCTGTCCCTTTTCGATACATGAAATGTACTGCTTTTAAATCCTTTTCTCTTACTGTAATGCCAATTTCTTCCTTTGTTTCCCTGATAATTGCCTGAATTGGAGTTTCATTTTCTTCAACGTGTCCTGAGACAAAGGTATATTTCCCATCTTCCCACCCTGAATGTAGCCTTCGTTGCAGTAATAGCTTATTTTCTTTTTGCAAAACAAGAAATACTGCAGGAATTGCTTTAAAGCGCATATTAATCAATTTTATCAAAAATCATCCTTGATTTCCCTCTCCTTTTAGGAGAGGGTTAGGGTGAGGTTTAATCCTATTGCTAAAGACTACTCTGAATGGTACTATTTCCCTTATGATTCATCAGAAAAAAGTCTCTGCAGAAAAATATTTCCGTCGCTACCTTCGCATAGGTCCTCTCGCTCTTGCCATTTGGCGAGCAGTAGAAGCTCGTCACTTTGCCAGTCTTGACCTAAAAAGACCAATGCTTGATATTGGTTGTGGCTTTGGAGAATTTGCTCTCGCATTTTTTGAGACTCCCTGTGACACCGGAATTGATAACAATGCCAAAGATTTAGGCGAAGCTTTCAAGACAAAAAAATACCAAGAACTCACTCTGGGAGACGCTCGTGAAATGCCTTACAAAGATAATACTTTTTCATCAATTATTTCTGTGAGTACTTTAGAGCATATTCCCTTTCCTAAAAAAGTACTTAAAGAAGCATACCGTACACTCAAGTCCGGCGGACTCTTGGCAGTAACACTTGAGACAGATGAGGTAGACCCTAATACTTTCTATAGACCTGCTATGAAAAAAGTTGGTCTTGGATGGCTGAGCGATTGGTGCACATATCTTTATAACACTATGTATCATCGCCATACACTATTGCCAAAAAAGCAATGGAAGAAAATGATCCTAGAGACAGGATTTGAAATCGATCTGTATAGAGACGTCATTTCTGTCAAAGTGACGAAATTATTTGACATCTTTCTCCTTACCGCTTGGCCTTCGCAAATATGGAAAGTAATTATTGGCAAACGGAAAGTCTGGCGACCACAATGGATGGAAGATATGCTTGTCAAAATATTTCTGCCGACCTTGAATGAGGAAGAAGGCTATGGTACGAATTTACTTATTGTCGCTCGCAAACCTCGCCGCTAATTCTTTTGCTTCCTCTGGTGTATTGGTCAACATAAATTCTTGACGCATCTCATTTGCTCCTTCAAATCCTGATAGATATATTTTAAAATATTTCTTGAGAATTTGATATGGCTTTTTCCCTTGCCAGATCTTTTCATACAAAGCAACGTGTTTAGAAAGAAGTGTCAGACGGTCTTGAAGCGTTATTGACTGTATATCAATTTTTTCATTAAAAAGCCATGGATTGTGAAAAATTCCTCGTCCTATCATAACTCCGTCGATTCCTGTTTGTGTCACTTTTTCTTTTGCATCTATAAGACTTTCTACATCTCCATTACCAATAAGAAGCGTGTCTTTATGTATTTCATTTCTGAGTCGCACAATATCCGGCATTAATTCCCAATGTGCCGGGACTTTTGACATCTCTCGTACTGTTCGAAGATGAACAGTCAGTGCTGGTAGTTTTTGCTCAAGCAAAAATCCCAACCACTCCTCTATTTCTACAGTCTTAAAACCAATTCTTGTCTTGATACTCACCGGCAATTTTCTAGCACCTTCTCTTGTTGCTTGGATAATTTCTTTTGTAAGTGGATGATTATTCATTAGCGCCGAGCATGCTCCCTTTTTTATGACATCTTCCTGCGGGCATCCCATGTTGATATCAATACCCTCAAATCCCATGTCTACTATTTCCTTGGCAGCTTTATAATAATTCTCTGGAGTAATTCCCCAAATTTGTGCAATAAGAGGTTTTTCGATTTTGCTAAATACCAAACGCTTTGTCACTTCAGATTCTCCTCTTGAAAACATTCCATCAACATTCGTAAATTCAGTAAAGAAAAGGTTGGGTCTTCCAATTTCAGCAATAATCTGTCGAAAAACAGTATCAGTCACATCTTCCATTGGAGCCAAAATAAAAAAGGGCCGTGGTATGGTCTGCCAAATATCCATATAGTGTATTATACCGCATTTTAGTATATAATTTACCTTAGCCGGTCTAACTTGCCGATGTAACTCAGTTGGTAGAGTAGCTCTTTCGTAAAGAGCAAGTCGTGAGTTCGAATCTCACCATCGGCTCTGATATATGTCTAACAGATCTCGACTCACGAAAAAATCTGAAAAAAAAGTCAAAAAAAGACTTATTCTGTCAATTCTTGGAATTATTGTTATTCTTTTCCTTCTCGTAAAAGTAGGTATCCCATTACTTATTAATTTTAGTCTTTTTCTTGCAAGCCAAAAAGGGAATGGAAATAATCCTACTACTAGTACAGATGCTGTCCTTATTCCTCCATCGCTCTCTATCCCATACACTGCTACCAATAGCGCAACAATTACCGTAAATGGCAGTGCGACGCCGAAAGTATTAGTTGAGCTTTTTGTGAATGACTCATCAACGGACAGCACCCATGCCAAAGATGACGGGACTTTTACCTTTACTGGAGTGAATTTGACGCAAAGTCAAAACACTATCAAAGCGCGGACAAAAATCAACGATAAGACGAGCCAATTTTCAGATACATTCACCATTCTCTATATCCAAAAAGCCCCATCACTTTCTGTTGATAGTCCCTCTGACGGACAATCATTTTCTGGAGGACAAAATACTGTGTCAGTAACAGGCAAAACAGATCCCGATGTGCATGTGACAGTAAATGGCTTTTGGGCGACAGTTGATGCAAGCGGAAAGTATACCTATTCCTTACAATTGCAAAATGGAGACAATCATGTGAGCGTTATTGCAACAGATGCTGCGGGAAATACAACAGAAAAAGATATTACAGTTAAGTACTCTCAGTGATTCCAATCAATAAAAATATCCAGTACATCAGAAATGGATAGAAGAGAAGATTATTGAATAGACTCCCCACAAAAAGAGCTAGCATACTACTCACAACAAAATACGATTTTTTTTGCAAACCTCTTTTTAGGAGACTCCACCAAACCCCGCAATACGCTACCAATCCAATAATTCCTGTTGTTGCTAGGACAAATAAAAAGCTATTATCTGCCCCTGCGCCCCCATGCCCTGCATCATTCACAACAAATCCATATTTTCTTTGCATATATCGGTAACTATCAAATCCAATACCAATGAGAGGAGATCTCTGAAAAATCGTCAGTGCATTTTGCGCATTTCCAACACGAGCAAATGTTGAAACAGTTCGAAATAAATTGGTCCCTTCACTTTTCTTCTGTACCAACCCTAATACTAATATGCCTATAAGAATACCAACAATACATGTAGTAACAATCCACTTTTTATATCCCTTCAGCCAGAGGTAGCTAATCGTTCCTACAATAAGCATCAGATATGCAGCTCGTGAATATGTGAGAAATATAGCAAGAAGCGTTGTTATTTCAACAACGATAAGCAAAAACTTTTCCAGAATTTTTTTTACATGCAACAACCAATCGCCGCAAAAGAGAAAATACAAAACCAAAAATGCTCCAGTAAAGTTAGGGTCAAGAAATGTACTAAAAAGTCTATACAAATGCTGATCCCATCCAGCATATTTTAAGTTTGCTAAAGATGGGTAGAAGAAATATTGTACAAATCCCACAAGCAGGATTGCTCCTCCTGCAATGAAAAAACTCCAGCGAATGAATATTTGATGTTTTTTATTTTTGTCATGTTTTAAAATTATCAGGAGCGATGCATACAGACCAAACCGTACAAGATATAAAAAGGATACCCACCGCTGAAATCCACTCAGCCACCACAGATTTAAAAGTAGAGAAATACCAGCAACCCCCAAAAATACCGCGAGTGATTTGGGGACGGTCCTCAAAAAGCTTGTCATAGCAATCCGCAGAGAGAGCATATTTCTACCAATATAGAAAAGGGCAATCACAGCAACCCCAATATCCAAAAAAGTAAAAGCAATACCATTGCCAAAATCAACTCTCGCAAATTCTCCCAAAGGAAATGCAAAAAGTGTTACCGCGATAATAAGTATCGTTAATATGTCCATGTAAATCCTCCTGCGCTATACAACTTTACCCCTGTTGTTGTATTCATATAGATAAGATTCCAATATTTAAATCTCTCAGGTAGCTTGCCATCTTGGACCGCAATATAGGCAAAAGAATCTCCTTTTTTTACCCATGAATTGTCAATAAATGGAAAGTCAACGTAATACAAGTTATGGAATCCATACAAAAGCACTTTGTCTGTTGGTTTTATGTTCCTCCTAAAATAGCCATCCGTATCTGCAAAGTCACCAAAGGAAAAATTAAGATGTGAAGACAGAAAATGTTGCTTTTTTTCATACCCTAAAATCACCGGAATAAATTTCGCATTTGCAACTCCCCTATATCCAATAGAAATAATTACTGTTAAAAAGATAAAACCCAGCAACGACTTCTTAAGTACATCATTTCCCTTTATTGTGAATAACGAACAAATCGCAATCGACAACACTGGAAGATATGGTAAAAGAAATCTTCCACCTCCTGTATCCGGAGTGATATACCATATAAAAAGAGCTGCTATGCTGTAAATACCAACAAGAGACAATTTTTTGTCAACCATTTTCCAAAAAAATAAAAAAAGTGGAACACACGCCAAGTATATTGGTGAAAGAGGGTCAGCTGCATTTGAAAAGACATCCCAAAACCTTCCGAGATTCCAGGAGATATGAGATGGGTATGCTTGTGAGAAAAATGGATAAAAAGGATTACCAGTATGAAGATAGGAAAATACAAACCATGGAAGAGGAATAATGACAGAAATTAGGATAAAAGAGAGAAGAGATGTAAATATAGCTCGCAACGATTTTCGTTGTTTGTATACATACACGATGAGTGTTAAAAAAATCAAAAGCGATCCGATTGCCAAGAATTTAGAAGTTATCGCAAGGCCTAAAAATACTGCTGACTCAATAAGATATTTGTCTTCTTTTCCTTCTGTCCAATACACAAATGCTAAAAATGCTAAGATTTCAAAAAAAGTTCTAGCCAAGTCCACATACGCACTTATTGACTCCCACCCAAATACTAAATTACTCGCAAAAATAAGTGGGGCAAGCATTGCAATTTTGGGAGAAAAGAATTTTCGTGCTAATATGTATAAGGCAATTAAAGACAGTATTCCAAATCCAAAATGCATAAGTTTGGGAAATATCTCAGACCCTAGAGAAAGTCCTACAACATACAGCATTTCTGTAAGCTTTGGTATGTCAGAGTAATACAAGAGTCCTCCAGGAATGTGTACTACCTGGTGATACAGGAGATATATTTTTGGCAGTGTCAGATGATACCACAATGCGTCAAATCCCAATTCCGGTCCCAGTGTACCAATCAGGTTTATTATCGATTGGAGAATAAGCAAGATTATGGAAAAGATAAGTAACTTGTTCCATCGCCTGTCATTGCGAGCAACGCCAAGTACCGTCTGGTACCTGGCAAAGCGAAGCAATCTCCATTGTCCTCCTCGCAATGACGAATTAAACCAGATATATATCCCAAATCCAGCTGTAACAAGCAAAGTCACTAAAATTACCAATGGTCTATATAATAGTCCAACAAGTCCCAATCCAAAAATGCTATATGAGAGTATGCCTAAATAAATTCCTATCGCAAACATATATGTCCTCTACAAAGAAGAGTAAAAATATAATGGATGAGGACAAATCCTATCCAGACAATGGATATGGTAGTGATTATTTTGTTTTGCTTTGTAGCATCCATAACTTACTCCTGACAAGGAACGAATGAAAACTCATCATGATGGCACTGACAAATCCCGGGATTCCGTCAAGAAATCCCAGACGAAAGATGTAGTCTTGTAAAAATTTTGCTTTTGAATACAAAATAATGTTCCACCAGTTAACCTGTACTTTTTGACTAAATAATTCTTGTGCGCGAAGGCTGCTGTAGAAATTTATTTCTGAAAGGAAGTCCGCAATGGTTGGATGAGGATAATGGAAAAGGGGAGTGTGCAACATTGTTATTTTCCCACTCACCTGCCAGACTTCATGCACTTTTCCTACCCATTTCCCTGTCCCCTTTTTGGCAAGTCTTATTATTTTAGAATTACCATTCTCACCGTGTCTTAATTGTCTTCCCCAGATGATATCTTGCCTAGAAATAAATGCTCCATGAAATTTGTTTATTGGATTATTTGTATATTGGATTATTTCATCTCGAAGAGATGATGTTACTCTTTCATCTGCATCTACAAAAAATGTCCATTCTCCTTTTGCTTTCTCAATTCCAAAATTTCGCTGAGCTGCAAAATCATTCTCTAATGCTCTTGAAATAACTTTGGCTCCATGCTTTTTTGCAATTTCTCCTGTCTTATCCTCTGAAGCATCATCGATAACAATAATCTCATCACACCACACCAGCGCTTTCAGACATTCTTCTATATTTTTCTCTTCATTTTTTGTGAGAATAATTGCTGAGATCATGTTTACAACCATATTGTAACACACTATACTGAGAGTCATGAAAAATGTCACTTTTTTGCTCCTGTATCTTTTTGCAATCAGCATTTTTTTTCTTCATTTCATTATTGTTGGCACAGCAGTCTATGGCGATGGGATCTATTACTACAGCTATCTTCCAGCTTTTTTTAGCCATCATACATTTCATTCTATCCCCTGGCCCAATCCCTATTCTATTGGTCCAGCACTTTTTTGGACAATTCCATATGTTTTGTTTCACAACCAAATTTTTATAGGCATCTGGAATATATCATTTGTTTTTCTTGGTCTTTTTCTTCTTTATAAGACTTTAGTCAATTTTTTTCCTGCAAAGACTTCATTCATTACAATCGTTGCATTATTTCTTGCAACCAACTTATTATTTTATGGAGCTGTTGATGTAATAAATTCCCACAGTGCATCGTTTTTCTTCTCCTGTCTCTTTCTCTTTCTTTGGCTTAAGAAAAGATCGTTTTGGAATTCATTTTTTCTAGGAATAAGTCTTGGCTTGCTCACGCTTATTCGAACCCAGGACATAGTTTTTATTTTTTTGCCACTATCCACATACATTACTACCCCTCGTAACAATGTAACAATAAAACAATGGAGCAATATTGTTCTGTTTTTCTTTGGAACACTTATTCCTCTCATTCCTCAGTTTTTTCTTTGGCGTCTACAATATGGCAACCTTCTAAAAAGTCCATATCTGTATGACCCTCACCACACTTTTTATTTTTTTCATCCACATATTCTTGGAGTTTTATTTAATGTCACCGATGGATTTTTTCTCTGGACACCGATTGCAATCCTTGCATTCATAGGTTTGTATTATTTTATAAAAAAACATGCAACAGTTGGTATCCCAATGCTTATTGTTGTTATGGCAGAGCTCTTTATTATTGCTTCCTGGTCTATATGGTGGGAAGGTGCTTCGTACTCTGCACGAATGATGCTATCAAGTCTCCCCCTCTTCGCATTTGGACTGGCATCGGTCTTTCAAAAAGAAGGAATTAAAAAAGCACTCTATCTTACAAGTATTTTTACTGGAGCAAACATACTGTTGATTTTTGTGTTTTTGCTAAAACATTAAGATAATCCCGCTCATTTTGAGAAGTATTTATAAGATCTCCATTTCTTTTTACTTCCCAGGAATAGACATGCGACAAAAGAATTTGTGGACGATGAATAACTTTTGGGTATCCTGGTGGCTTTATTACTGTTGCTCCACACAGGAATTGTAAAATAGTATTTGGGTCATTAAGAATAAGAGGTACTTCTGCAATGTTAGTCATATTTCTTTTGATCGCTAATGGAAATCCACCTGTTAGGCGCACCGATTCACTCAGTGTTGGCTCTTCACCAGTAAAGACAAAAATATCATATATCTCATTTTGCGGTACCTCTCTGTCAACTGCATTCCATATCTTTTGGATTATTACGTTGCTTCGATAACTCGCAATATATCCAAGGAGTCTATTTGATTGATAGATATTCAGTATTACAAACACAAAAGAAATTATTATGATGACTGTTTTGTTAGGAAGTTTACTCAGCACATATCCTAATAGACACAAAAATCCTACTGCTGAAATAAGGACATAATGATGAGCAAGTCCCATTGGTGCACGAGGTTCTGATAACCAATTTGGAAGAAGGAAAATCCATATCAATGAGAGAAAAAATGCAATGATGCCGATCATTCTTTTTTTTGTCTTTAGAAAATATCCTACGTTTCCTATTGTAAGAAGTAATATGACTGCTCCAATTCTGCCATAAAGCTTACTGTAATATGCTTCGTTATGAACATTTTGCGGAAGCGAAACTATCCATCCAAAAAAAATATTTGCGATTGTTGCCGCGAAATTTCCGAAAAGATGTGCTTTCTTTATGACGAAAAACGGATCCTGCCGCAACGCCTGTATTCCTTGCCCAAATTGCGTACCAGGTCCAATATAAAAAATAGTAAAGAAAAAAAGAGGAAGAGAAAGAATAATTCCGACAATATATATTTTTATAAATGGTGGTCTAATATGAGGATAATTTTTTGTTTTTTTGAGGATAAGAAATAGTAGAGGAAAAATAATAAAAAATACTGCAATTCTTGGAGTGTCCAATACCAATCCAATCAGGAGAAAAAGCACAAACCAACGAATCCTTTTCATACTACCTTTTAACGCATCAACAAAAAAATAGATAGCAATAAAAAGTGCAATAGTAGCCATTGCAACAACATGTGTACTTGCAAAATAGAGTGTTTCAATTCCGCCAATTGAAGATGCAACAAAAATCCCTGATAGAAATCCTGCAAGGCTGGATTTGGTAATTTTTTTCACCACAATTGACACAACATATGCAAGCGTTATTCGTAACAAAAGACCGAATACTTGCCAGAGGAAAAAGTTTGCTCCAAATAAATGTGACAGAAAGAAAAACTCTAGAGGAGTCCCGGGATGATGGAAATCATCCTGGAGACCTAAAAAATCATGTTGTACCCCCCAAAAAATAGGCCAATCATCAAGCCAAAATCCTAATTTCAATACTTGCCAATGACTCAAAAATGAAAGCATTGTCAGTAAAAAAATAAAAGGTATTATCTGGATTTGTTGAAAAAAAGCTTTAAAAGCAACAATGCCATTCTTTGGATTTTTCGAGAAAAATAAAACACACTGAAGAAATAAAAAAATTCTATTCATAAATAGTTTAAAACCATTCTTGCCAAAAAGTACATTCCCAAAAAGAATCCCACTTCTTGTTTGATTGTAAAATGCTTTCTTCGATGTCAGACCAATTGTTTCACTAATTGCGTGCTCGATAAAAACACTTGGCAATGAATAGGTAATAAATCCTTTTTTCTTGGCACGAAAGCACAAATCAGGATCGTCATAATACAAAAAATAGTCTTCATTTAAAAGACCTACTTTACTAGAGAGAGAAGAACGAATGAGCATACAACATCCACTCACATAATCCACAATACGAGGTTCTTTGTTAACAATCTGCTCGACCTCTGTATGCGATGTCCGTCCTACCAATTTATTAATTTTCCCACCAATATCAAAAAGTGTCTTCCCTTTTTTGTGAATTTTAATTGCTGGACCAACAATTCCAGCAGTGTCGTTTTTTTGTAAAAAGTCTGACAATGATCTGACCAATCCTTTTGTTGGTTTAGTGTCATTATTGATAAGCAATATATATTCTGCCTTTTTAGCAAGTGCGTATCGAATACCTTTATTAACAGCTTTTGAAAATCCTAAATTTTCTCCATTCTCAATTACATGTACTTTTTTACTGTTTGCAAAATCTTTCACGGAAATACTTTCAGTATTGTTATTAACAATAATAAGTCTTTCAACTTCTGAATTGGTCTGCCAAAATTGTTTGACAAATTTTTTTGTGATTTCATTACTCCCATAGTTAAGTGTTATTGCATATATTTTCATTTCCCCATCACCCTTTCATACACTCCTGCAATTTTCTTTGCACCTATGGAAATGTCATGGACTTTCACTGCTCTTTCCCTTGCCTTTTTAGAAAATGCCAAACGCTTTTTAGGACTAAGAATAAATTCTTTTATCTCTTGTGACAGTGCATAAAAATCATTTGGACCAATAAGTATCGCAGCATCTTTGACATTCTCAAGGATTCCACCGCTCATTGTTGTGACGATCGGGATACCTGAAGCTTGTGCTTCCAAAAGTCCTGTGTTGTACTGCTCTATCCAATATTTGGAGGCCTTACTCGGTGCAACAAAAATATCAGCATTACGATATTCCTCTGGCATTTTTTCATAGGTAACTTCTTTATGTGTAATATGTCCACTAATTCCCAGCAACCTTTCAATAAATAACATATGATTATATTCTGACCCCATCCCAACGAAGGTGAAGTGTATTGTATATTTTTTGAGACTTTTATCAAGAAGCAGTAATTTTGCAGCGTAAAGAATTTCATAGACACCTTTGTATGTTTCCAGTCGACCGGTAAAAAGAATATTGACACTTTTTTTGCCCACATTCATCTTTGTAGTCGGATAAAATCTTTTTGTATCAATAAAATGACCTATGACAGTAATTTTTTTCTCATCTGCACCTTCTAAAAGCAGAGTTGCTTTTGTTCGCTGAGTGAGAGCAATAATATGATCTAATTCCTCTCTTGCTCTTTTCTTAGATTCTTTTCTTCCCCAAATCCCTTCATTGTTAAAAGGAATATTTTCCAAAACTGTTACAACTACTTTTTTCACATACCCTTTTTTCTTGGCATTCAATGCTTGCCTGGTATAGTGATAATATGTCTCAGCTGTATGGACTATGTCAAATCCTTTCAGGTTGTGTTCCAATCCAAACAAATATTGTGCATCGACAAATAACCTATTAAGAATTGGCATTTTATAGGGAAATTCCGGTAGGTCCATAGGACTTGGAAGTTTTATAACAGGAAAAGTAAATTTATCATGAAATGGAGTAAGAGAAGAAAATGCAGTTATATCATACTTTTTTGCGAGTGGCTCAAAAAATTGCATTTCATATCTATTGAGAAATTTCCCCCTAACTATGGCTACTTTCATACTGCGTAATTATACTATAAATACCCTTCGTAAATTTCTCCCAGGTAAATTTCTTTGATTGCCTCAATCCTAGCTCTATAAGAGTTGCTCTTTTTGCTTTATTCTGTGCAAGTTGCTTCATGGCATTCACAATTCCTTTTATGTCCATTGGCTCTGTCAAAATTCCAGCATTTCCAACAACTTCCGGAATTGACCCAGCATTTGACCCAATTACCGCACACCCATTGCTCATTGCTTCTAGAAAAGTGAGTCCAAATCCTTCATCGATGCTTGGTGATACAAATGCAACTGCGCTTTTATAGAGTCTTTGAAGTACTTCTTCACTCACAAATCCTAAAAAATGAATATTGTCTTTTACTTTTTTTGATAATGTTTGTAGAGTTGTGGAAATTTCTGTATCCAACCACATATCACTTCCAACAAGAAAAAGATTATATTGCTTATTAGTATTCTTTTGAAAATAAGCAAAAGCTTTTATAAGGGTAGGAATATTTTTTGTCTTTTTAAATGCTCCAACAAAAAGAAAGTAAGGATATTTTGAAGGATATTTATCATCCTGAAGGTCGCGCCGATGGGAAGGTGGGACCTTATAAACGTCTACTCCTGGATAAATTACCCTAATTTTCTCTTGTGGGACTTCATATATTTGCATTAGATCGCGTTTTGTGGCCTCCGACACTGCAACTATTCTGCCTGCATCTTTCGCAAGTTGTCTGCTTTGCTGCCATTGCTTGCTAGGAGTTGAATATTCATACAGAATTGGATATTTCTCAAATGAAATATCGTGAAAAAGTCCTATTGTATAATATTTTGGAGAAAAGAAATATCTTTTTGGGTTTGCTTGGCTAAGAGCAAGGAATATATCTGGATTGTCTTTTGCAATTTGCCATGGCAACCATATTTGCAACCATCCTCTTGCAGGCTTTACCACAATATTTTTCATTCTTTTGTCAAAAAGCTTAAGCAATTCTTTTTCAATTGGATGAAAACTATAGAGCAGATAGATATTTTTTGTATCTATCTTTCCAAGTTGGTTGAGGAGATTTTTTGCGTCCTGATACACTCCAAGCTTTAGCTTCTCATCTATAATTCCAAGACACCCGGCATCCACAGCAATTATCATTTATCAGCCTCCACTAAAATTTTGGGATTTCTTCCCTTTTTTCTCAAAAAATAGTCCCGAATTCCCAGTAATTCCCATTTATTATTTCTCGCTTGGTACAAAGTTCTTGGTATGCGAATAAGCTCTCTTAACTTTATTGCTGTGGGAGCATGTCTCTCAATAAATAGCAAATGACTCCTTGCAATATAATAATTCATTGCTGCGGAATTTTTCCCAACTGTCTCAGATGCGAAATGAGTTATTTTTGCCTTTGGATTGATAACCAGTCGAAATCCAAATTTTTTTGCTCTCTCTTCAAAATCAACTTCGTCATAATAAAGAAAATAATCAGTCTCAAAATAGCCAACTTTTTCAAAGACTTCTCTCTTTATCAAGATCACCGTCCCTGGCACAAAATCAACTATATATGATTGTGATTCTTTGACTTTTCTTTTATATTTCCTGTCCATGGTAAAATCTGATGCCTCCTGTACCATTCCAGCTGAGTATCTTTTTCTGTCAATGACGCCTGCCGATCCCCACACTTTCCCTTTTTCATCATAAATAACTCCTCCAACAATATCCCCTTTATTTTCTTCAGCTGTTTTTAATAATTCTTTTATAGCATTGGGGTGAAGTTGGATGTCGGGATTCAGGATAAGGAAATATGAATATTTGCGTAATTGCTTTTTAACAACTCCATTTATCGCCCCTGCGTAACCAATATTGTCATTGGTATTATCTCTCACAAAAATATCTTTTTTCGCAACTCCCTGCTTTACAATTTCATGTATCAATCTCTCAACCTTAGCTTTTGGGAATTTATAAGTAACAATAATAACAGCTAATTTTTTCATAAATTACTTTGCTGAACAAACAACTATATATTGTACTGCAAGTAGGGTTGGAAAAAGTTTTGTAATATAAAATTGAATAATTTTTGGTACATGTCTCAAAAATCTTCCCATCTTCGGAATTGTTCCGAAATCTGCAGAATAATCTAGCAATTCAACCCCGTATCTATGCTTCTTTAATAGTTCTAAAAGCGTCTGTCTTGTATAAAAATGCACATGAGTTCGATCAAGAATACCTGTTTGCGTGTAATTAAATTGACCCTTAAAAAGTCCTAAGCGGACAGAAATATGGGCAATATTAGGAGTAGAGATAATTAATCTCCCATTCTTTGATAAGTATTTCTTTAATGCATCAATGATTGGATCAATTTCTGAAATGTGTTCTATAACATCTAACAATAGAATATAGTCAAAAAAATGTTTTTTTAGATTTAATTTGTCAATGTCTTTAACATCATTGATAAAGATGTCTTCCAAGTATTTTCTTGCCTTATTTGCAGCTATGGGATTCATTTCAATTCCCCATACCATACAATTCTTTTTTTGTAATTCTTTTGCAAAATATCCAGTTGCGCATCCAATATCCAATACCCTTGAGTCAGGCGCAATTTGAGATAAAACTAATAAATGGCTCTCATATGGTCTGCTGTTAAAAGTAATGTATTTAAGTTTTGTTGACGAGACTTTCATCTTATGTTAGGATTAGACCACATTTAACATGGCTATTCAAGTAACAAAAATAAAAGAAGAATTTGTAGACGAGCGTGGTTTTATAAGTAGGATTATCGACCAGGACAAATATAAAATCCGAAGCATCCTTTATATTAAGCGCAAAAAAGGCTCAACAGGAGCCAACCATTTTCACAAAAAAGATGCACATTATATTTTTGTCTTATCAGGAAAAGTGAGATATGGAGAGAAAGATATGTCAAAGAAAAATTCCAAAGTAGAATATGTTGCTCTTGAGCCATGGGATTTGGTATTAAGTAAACCAATGATTGCGCACACAACAGATTTTTTAGAAGATTCAGTCATTCTCGCATTCACAACAGAAAATAGAAATCAAGCTCATTATGAAGAAGATACGATACGATTAAAACTTGAATAACAACTCCATGCAAAAGAAAAGTTTAACTTTTGCGCTTGTCGGTAGCGGCAAATGGGCAAAAAACTATATAACGACATTCAATACATTATCAACTTGCAAACTTAAGTATATAAGTAGTCCACATATATTTGATAAAAAGAGTCTTCCAAAATCTTTAATAAGAATAAGTAATTATACATCGTTAACAAAATATTCAAATATAGATGGCGTAATTATCGCAACATCGCCGGATACCCATAAAGAGGTTGCATCATTTTTTATGAAAAGCGACTATCCCGTACTTTTAGAAAAACCAATTACAACAAATTATAATGATGCGTTAATATTAGAAAAAATACATGATAATAAAAAACAAATCTTTCTCGCCGGACACATTTACTGCTACAATCCCTTTTTTCAAGCATTTCAAAAATCATTACATTCACTTGGAAAGATTTCCGTAATAGAGTTTTCCAGTGGTAAAAGACCAACTAAATCTATGAATGAGTCTCCGCTTTGGGAATGGGCTCCTCATGATATAAGCATGGCACTCACACTGACCAAAAGAATGCCTCAAGCAGTATCTGCAGAAAAGATAGATAAAGGAAGAGGAGTACGTATTGTCCTTACATATAATAAAGGCTTATTCATAACTATAACTACCGGATGGATATTTACAAGAAAAACAAGAAACATTACTGCCGTGGGAGAAAAAAGGAAATTACAATGCAACTTTTATGAAAAAGGTAAAGACAAAATAACTCAGCATGCATTACCGCTAGAATATGAGATACTTGCATTTGCTCATGCAATCCGTAGCAATAAGCAACCTATTACCAATATGCATCATGCGATACGTGTTAGTAAAATCCTAGACGCTGCAGAAAGATCAATTCTATCTCAGAGGAAAAAAGTATCTATATGATTTACGATTGTTTTTTATTTAATAACGAGTTAGAAATCTTAGATATCCGTCTTCACGAGCTCGATAGTGTTGTTGATAAATTTGTATTAGTAGAGTCAACTGTCACCCATTCAGGCAAACCAAAAGAGCTCTTTTTTAAAAAAAATAAGGATTTATTTAAAATATATAAGAATAAAATTCTACACATTATTATTAAAGATACTCCTAAGGTTACACTCCCCTGGATAATTAACGACTATCAATTCTCGCAATTGAAAAGAGGACTTATAAAATGCACCCCTAATGACATAATCATATTTGGTGATGTTGATGAAATTCCAAAAGCAGAAAAAATCCTTGAATGGAAAAACAAGCCAGGACAATTAAAGGTCTTCAAGCAAGTGCTTTCATATTATTACCTAAATTATATTGACAAAGATGAAGAGTGGTATGGTACTCGGATGACCCTATTTCGACATATACAGTCATACCCAACTATGTGGATTGCTAAATATTCCATTCCTGATATAAAAATTCAGAATGGAGGCTGGCATTTTTCATACATAGGCGGCGTAAAAAGAATCCAACATAAACTTGATGCAATGACTCACCAAGAAATCAATGTTGACAAATATAATAGTAAAGAACATATTTTAAAAGAGATTGCACGCGGTCAATATTTCGCGGGGACAGGAAGAAAACTTACAATTTCATCATCAGAAACATTACCACAATACATTAATGAAAATCTAGATCACTTTACTTCCTTATTAGTACCAAAAACTAGTTTTTTGCAAAAAATTTTGCAGGTATATTTTCCTTATCTTACACTTAAAAAGACAGTTGTGTTATTGACACGAAAATCCAGGATAAAATTAGGCAAGCTTCGTCGTAAAATACAATATGGTATACTCTCACAGTAAATCGTATGAAAAGATTAAAAATATGTCGATGTTGTCACTCAAAAGATTTACTGCTTTATCTCAATCTTGGCAAACAACCGCTCGCAAATAGCTATCACAAAAATGAAAAACTCTATACGTATCCGCTTGAAGTAATGTTTTGTAGAAATTGCTACCACAATCAGCTTTCAGTTGTTGTCAATCCAGATGAAATGTATAAAAATTATTTATATGTCACTGGCACAACTGATACTTTTCAGCGACATTGCGAAGACCTTGCAAAAGATGCCATGAATAGATTTCCAAAGAATAAGTTATCAGTCCTAGATATCGCTTGTAACGATGGGACACTTCTTGCGTATTTTAGAAGTCTTGGATGTGAAGTATATGGCGTCGATCCTGCAGAAAATCTTCGTCCAATTACAAAAGAGCTCGGCATTCCTGTGGAAGTCGATTATTGGACACCTAAAATAGCAAAAAAGATACAGAAAAAATTTTACATAATTACCGGTACAAATGTCTTTGCACATGTTAACAATGTTGATGAATTTTTAACAGGAGTGAAAATTGCTTTAAAAGCTAATGGTATTCTTATTCTTGAATTTCCGTACGCAAATAAGATGGTTAAATATAATGAATTTGATACAGTCTATCACGAACACCTTTCATATTTTCTTGTCAATTCATTCAAGACACTTATGGAAAGAAATGAATTTTACATTGTCGACATTTTACAGACACCAATTCATGGTGGGAGTATTCGATTTTTTGTAAAAAAGGGCGACAAAGAGCATTCAGAAAAAGTTGCGAAGCTTATTCAAGAAGAAACAAATCTTGGTCTACATAAGGAGTCAACATATCTTGCATTTGCAAAAAGAGTAAATCAAAATAAAATTGTCCTAAGACAACTTTTATCTACGCTTCGTAAAAACAAGATAAAAATTATCGGGTATGGAGCCTCTGCAAAAGGAAATACAATGCTCAATTATTTTAAAATCAATCTTTCTTACATTGTTGATGACAATCCACTTAAGTGGGAGTATCTTACACCTGGTAGAAACATTCCTATTATGAATCCCAACGTTATTCGTGATGACCCATCAAATCTTGCAGTTATTGTCTTGTCGTGGAACTTTGCTAATGAAATTGTAAAAAAAATTGTCACTATTCGCGGGAATAAGAATGATAGCATTATATTATATGTCCCTACGGTCAAAAAAATATCTATTAAATCCAATCAAAAATTCACAATTTCTGGATAAAGATTCCCATTACAAAGTACTATGATAACCAAACGTGCCAAATGTTATTACTGTAACTCTATAAAAACAACATTATATTTGAAGGTAAATAGTACTTACAGCATGTATCGTTGCTATACATGCGCGCTAATTTTTACCTCTCCTCAACCAAAATCAGTAAAAAATGTGAATGAAGAAAAATATGACTCAAAAGAAGAAATGGAAAGCCGTGTAGTAATATATAACAAGGAATATAAGCGTGTTAGCAACTATATTAAAGATATACAGAAATATAAAAAATCAGGAAAGCTACTTGATGTAGGTTGTAGCTATGGCATCTTAGTCAAGGCAGCAAAAGATGCTGGGTATGATGCGTGGGGAATTGATTCAGCAAAGCACGCTGCAGCGTATGGAAAAAATGTTCTTCGTGTAAATATCATTACAGGTACATTGAAAAGCGCAAAGATAAAACAAAATTCTTTTGATATTGTTACGTTATATGGTATTCTTGAACACGTACCAAGTATTAAGAATTTCCTGGCTGATGTGAGAAGAATTTTAAAACCTGGTGGTTTGCTTGTTGTACAAGTTCCAAATATCGATAGTTATGCATTTCATGTCTTGAGATTAAATTGGAATTGGCTGTTGGTACCTAATCATCTTTGGCATTTCACAATCTATTCTGCAACAAAAATTCTCCAGATTGCTGGATTTAGAGTTATTACTAGTACTTCAGAAGATAATGTGTATGATTTCGCATCGAATTATAAATCAACAATTTATTTCCCAATTCTTGGATCGGAAGTCCTATTTAAAGGACTAAGAAAAATAATTTATTTTTTGACTTACACAATCATTTTTATCGGAACCATTATGTGGAGTAAATTTTATAGGGGTGGCAACCTCTTTATCTATGCTACAAAAAACAAAAAATAATCAACTTATACCTATTTATGGTATTGACTTATCATGTAGGTCTTATGTTACTATATATAGTAACTTATTAAGCAGTAAGTCTATATGAAAAAATATATTTTAGTCTTTTTCTTTGCTCTTCTTCTTTTTCTAAGTAACACTTCTGCAAGCCATGCTTCAGTTATTTTTCAGGATTCTTTCCAAGGAGGAATTAATAATAGTAGTTGGATAGTCGAAAGTAATGACCCAAATCACCCTGAATTTGGTAATCATTTTACAACCTCGGCTTTTGGCATTAAGGACATTGCGACTTCTGGAAATCATAGTTCATTGGTTACAACAACAAATTCGTACTTATCAAATAATGAAATAAAAATAGATGTAAAAATTAATTCTTCTCCTTCTGGCATGAACATTATGTGTAGGTATGACAACTTATCATGGACTTCAGTTTTTGGTGCACAATTTTACCCAGATGGAACAGGTAATACGCTTGATACATTTGGATCATCTGATCATACTCCTTACAATTGGGATAATTCAGCTGGCATTCATCATTTCGATGTAATTTGTAATGGATCCAATCTTAAAATCTTAGAAGATGGCAATTTTATATATGATGACCTTTCGCATACTTACGCCAATGACACGACGTCTTTACATGGTGAAATTTCTTTTGGTGAACAATCAGGTTTTAATCCAGGTGACAGTGAATTCGCCAATTTCCAAATGTGTGACATGAATGGTTGTACCACTCCAACACCAACACCTACTCCAGCACCTGATACCATCGTTGTATCCCCTTCAACCTCAACAGTAAATGTCGGTACTCCATTCAATACAACAATTGTCGTAAGCGGTGGACATGCTTTTAATGCTGCTCAAGCTCATGTTGTTACCTCATCAAATCTCACAATTACAGGAATTCATGCAGCCCCCTCACCACAATGTAATCTCCAATATACTCAAACACCAACAATTAACGATCCATCATTTGCTGGAGCAATCTATGGTTCTTCATCAACAAATTGTAACGTATACACTCTAACGCTCACACCAAATGCAGCGGGATCTGGGACAATTACACTCACCAATGGCGCCATTAAAGCATTTGCAGATAGCTCCGAAATACTCTCAGGAGTAACCAATGGTTCCTTTACAATTAACGCAGCAACTCCAACACCTACGCCTGTTGGTGCATCGACTCTGACGCTTGATGACTCTATCCAAGGGACTGGACAAAATCAATGGAGTTATGTAGGTAGTAATTGGGGACATTGCACAAATTGTAATGATACCGCAACCTTCTACAATGCCTCTATATCTTGGGATAAAACAACAGACGAATATGTAACCCTTCCGTTCACTGGGACACAAATTTTACTCTACGGGTTTACTGATCCAAGAGACGGTATCGGCGCTGTCTCTATAGATAACGGTACAGAAACCAATGTAGATTTCTATTCTGCAACTCGAACTGGCAATGTGCTTCTTTGGACAAGCCCATCACTTCCAAATACAGCACATACCCTCAAATTACGAGTCACAGGAACGCATGACAGTAATGCAACTGATACCTATATTGGCCCTGATAGAGCAGATATTATGCAGGGAGCAACAAATACCAGTGGTATTACTTTTAATACTTATCCACTTGATACCTACGCATCTATGTTTACGCTTTCTGGGGGAAAAGATGCGTCACTTACGAGCATCTTTGTAAACGGATCAGCAGCGAACTCAACCTATCCAACTGCTACCACATGGCAAAACCCTCTAACTCTTGCTCTTGGAATAAATACCTTCCACATTTATGGTACGGATAGCGCCAACAACCAAACTGCTACCCAAAGTATTCAAATCAACAAGCATATCTTAGGAGATATCAATGGTGATGGTGTTATTGATCTTACAGATGCTTCTCTCTTTGCAGTAGATTATGGAAAGACAAGTAACTTAACCTATCCACTTTCAGACATGAATGGCGATGGGCAAGTTGATCTTACTGACTTATCTATTCTTGCAAAATTGGAATCACAGTAATCCTCAAACTACATTATATCTAAATTCTCTAACATTTATTGAATTTTTGTTTTGAATAGTATAAGCTAGTGTTCAGTATAATATGGATAGATACAAAAGACTGCTTATTGTTTTCATAGGGAGTTTCTTTTTTTATTTCCTATTTTCTGCAAGAGTCGCAGTTGCAAATGAAGCTACAATAAATGTATCACCAAATAGTGGGAATTATGGAAAAGAATTTGATGTTTCAGTCATTATTAATGGCAACGGACAAGCTTTTAACGCTGCTCAGGCACTTGTGACACTTTCTCCCAATCTTTCTTTGCAAAATCTCAGCCTAGGTAACTGTAACTTCTCTTTTCTAACGACCCCAAGTGTCGCCAGTCCTTCATTTATTGGAATACTTTTGGGAAAGTCTACAAAGACTTGTACCCTCTATACAATGACACTTGCACCAACAGCAATTGGAAATGCAACGATCACCCTTTCTAATGGCAGTGTGAGAAGGTATGGAGACGCTGTCAACATTCTGTCTGGAATGCAAGGTGGGACATATACCCTTACAAGTGCGGTACCCAAATCCTCTCTTCTTACATTTCCTGCAATTACATTATCCAATGCAAATCTCTACTCGCTCCTACTTACAATCGAAACAAAAGATAATAGGTCTGTTGGGAATACATTAATTTCTTTAAAGTCTATTACAACGAAATCACCTTTACAAGGCAAAACAGACTCGGGTGGCCATATACAATTCACCAATCTCCAACCAGGTGTTTATGATGCAACTCTTAAAAACTATGAAGGAGACACGATCCTTAATGTGAATGGAAAAAATCATGTCTTGGTACTTGGGATGAAAGTGTCTCCTAAGGGGGATGGTATTCCATTCTTGCTTATTGGAATACTAATACTGGGTATTGTCATAGGAATTACTACACTAGTAGTTATTACGAAGAGAAAAACTTCAATTCCTACCTGATGTAATGATTTTCTTTTTATAAAAAATTGTTAAGATTATAAGAACAATAAAAGATATCGCAGAAATAATAAGTCCAATTCTAAATGTTTCAATCTCATATTGCATCCTTGAAAACAATTTTTCGTTTTTTATCGGAATTGCATCTTGATTCTCATAAAGGAAATAATTATTCTCTTTTCTCATTACAAAAGTTTCGTTCCAAGAATTCAATTGAATGATAGGATGGTCGCTCAAGACATATTTAACTCCTGTTGCATGTAACTTTTCTTGATTATTTAAATCGACCGTAACTCCTGTAATATTATTCTTGTCAGTCGATATATATTCGACAAAGTCTCTGGGTACGCTAGACGCATACCCATCAATCTGAAAATCTCCCGATAAAATATTTGTATCGGCTCTTTCTATTGCTAAATTTGCTTTTGCCTCTCTTAAGAAATAGTCAGGTCCTGGAATATTAGCTCGGCTTTGATGCAAATCCACAGGCAATGAAAGGATTCTATAATTTCCGCCATGATTTGATAGTACTGGCTTTTCTTGAAATATTTTTTCAGACGTTGTAAGCACAACTTTTGAATCGAAGTAAAGCAGTGCGCTAGCTGTTGCAATAATTATTAAGAATGCTTTGAGGGCTGTTGACAACTTAGACTTTAAAATAAAAATGAAAGTAACTATCGAGAATAGAAAAATAATTACATTTAATAACCAATTTTGGAAAATTATCTGAATTTTCAAAGGACTAAAGACAAATAATTTACTGGCTAAATGGATATGTGGACTTATTTTACGGAGCACTCCTGGCCAGAAAAGAGAGTTATTAAAAATAATATAACTAATTATTAATACCCCAACAATGACAGAGTAGGTACCAATCATTTTCCAGGATAACCAGATCGATTTGAAAGTAAATTTTTTCTTCTTAAGAATTTCAAATCCATATGCAGATACAATTGCTCCAAAAAATGAATAGAATATTAAAATTCTTTCAGGGTCCCGGAAAAATTTCCATCCTGGGATAAGCCAATAAAAAAGATGAAATATAGGAGTGTGATTGCCAAGTGCAACTAATAGACAAAAACCTATCATCGAAAGAAAAAGCTTTATCTCCTTGGTCTTTTTAAGTTGTATGCTCAAAAATAACAATAGTAAGGGAATTATGCCAATGTATCCCACAAGCATTTCTTGCTTTCCCCACCATGTCCCATCGACTAAATTGCCATAAAATGTAGGAAATAGAAATGTTACAAAATCAAATATTCCTAAAGATCCTGACGTTGCATATTGATAAGATACAACAGCTCGTGTGGACAATCTTGTCATTTCAATTGCAGGAATAAGCTGAATTGCTGAAAGGAATAATGGAGATAGTAAATAATACCCAACAACAAGTATTTTCTTCTTAAATGAATATTCTAGAAGAAAAAATAAATACAAAGAGACAAATAATATCGAATAATAAGTAATTTGTGGATGTCCTGAGACAATTTGTAATGCTTGAAAGAAAATAAGAATGTGAAGATAGAGCCACTTCTTCCTCTCAATAAATAGCCTTGCGAATAAAAATAAAAATGGAATATAGACAATAACATTTAAAATTGTAATATTATTGCTAAATCCAAATACTTCTCCACTAAATCCAACAATAATTGCACCAAATAAACTGGCTAAATATGACAATTTCATTTGTCGAAGTAAAAGAAAAGTTCCAATACAAATAAGAAATATATCTAATACTGCTTGTAATGTAAGCGCTTTCCAAACGTCGAAAATAAAATAGAGAAAATTAAGAGGATACAATGTACCAAGATTCATATCAGCAAAATACGGCTGGCCTAAAAAGATATAAGGATTCCATAATGGTAATCGACCATGTTGTATAGCATTTACCAAAATTACCTTCATCGGAGCATTGAGATAAAAATTGTCTCCAAAATAAAATACTTGAAAATGAAAAAAAACTTCAAAAAAAACACATATAGTCAAGACCATGAATGGAAATAAAAGAGTTAAATACTTTGACAAATATCTCATATTGACCGTCACATTGAATTAACTTTAGCACTTATGTACCATATAAACAATGAAAATCGTTTTTAAGTTATTAACTTCCACATATATTCTAATCGTTACACCCACAGCATTATTTTTTTTTGTTTTGGGGTGCTTATTTATTTATATAGGCATAAGAAGCTTTTAAGTAATAGACGGATAACAACCATTGTGCGATATAAACATACTATTGGAAACAATAGAACGTAGCAGTATAATGAACAGACACTGCCCCAAAGTAAAATGATAAAAATAAAGGCAGTATTAATAAATATTTTAGAGATATTTCCTCTTCCATTTAAGCTGTTAGTTTATTTTCTAGCATTGATAGGCGGCATTGCAGAAGCACTCTTCTTTCTTATTACAAGATTTATTGCTCGGTGGAACGACGTAATATTTATTGTTTTTTCAATTCTTATAATTGGATTAATTTTTTACTATTTTTTGCCACGAGAAAATTTATTATCGCGAAGTGATACGGTTCAGTTAGCAATATTTACAGCTACTTTCTTTACACTTTTTTATTCAACGCTGCTAAAAAACAATGCATACAAACTTAGAAATAAACCTATTTTAGGATTAGAGTTTTTCCGAGACGAAGATACTAACTATCACCAGACCATAATTGATGTAAATAATATTCTCAGTATACCTGCTTACTATATACGGTTTACTATTAAAAATAATGGTAAAACGGCATTGGAAAACGTAGAGGTTGTCGTGGAAAAAGTTGAGGGCAATAATTCAGGTAGACCATTTTTACCATTAAATTTGCATTGGGCCTTTGGTGAAGCTGGTTATGAGACGAGAATAAATATTCCTCAGGGATTATTTAGAACTATTGACGTTTTTCAAATAATGGAACCACAGGCAACAATAAATCTTGCACAACTACTTACTAATCAAAGTCTACCTAGTAATAGATATCAAGCCCTAAGTACTGGGTTTAGAACATGCACAATTGAGCCGACTTCTATGTCTGATATTTATCCTTATGGAGATTATTATTTCTTTATAAGTATCTCGTCGGGGAATGCGGAGCCAATATTTGCTAAGATAAGGGTTGAAAGTAATGGACAATGGGATATCCAAACAGCAATTATGAGGAATAACAACTTTCAGGTGTTTATTGATAAAGTGAGCGGTAATAAAGAACTAGTCTTTCAATAATCCGAAATGGAGATTGTATTGAGCAAATCCCTAAGGTTCGAGGTGAAAGAATATATGTGATTTCATTATTGACTTCTTTTTCTCATATTGATAAATTTACTTTGAAGACTTAAGAAAGTAATTATTCCATGTAGGTGTTTACAAAGAGATTAGCTTCACAAGTAATTCCTGTCTTAGGAAGACCGGCATTCTTAGGACAACTTTCTATAAACTTTTTCACCACAAATTACCTCCTAAATCATCTTTAGAGCGCTCACATACCACTTTATATAATTTGGCAACCATTCTCGGAGTCGGAAATTTGATGAGCCGGAGATACGATCTCTCCAGACCGTTGGAATCTCCGTAATTTTATATCCTTGTCTGTGAGCCTTCAAAATTATTTCAAGACTGTATTCAAAACCTCCCGTGCTTTCTACTGTAATAGTTTTAAATATCTTGCGACTATACAACTTAAAAGCATTGGTACTGTCATGCGTTGGGATGTGAAAAAAATAATATAAAGAGAATCCAGCGGCTTTTGAAAGAAATGTCTTTAGAAATGGCCCTCCTATCTTTTTTCCGCTTTTCATATACCTTGATGCACAGACAATGTCATATCCTTCTTCAAAAAGACTATACATCCTGTCAATTTGCGATATGTCATCAGATAAATCTGCCATAAGGACAACAACTGAGTCACCTTTTGCTTTTGCAAATCCTAATTTTATTGAATGCATAACTCTATTTTTACTTTCATCACTATTTTGCAAAAGACGAATTGTATTTTTTTTATGACTCCTCATATATTCTTTGATAACTTTTACCGTTGGGTCTGTGCTGTAATGATAAATAAGGAGAATTTCATGAGGAGTCTTTACATTCTTTTCAATTCTCTCAAGAGTTTTTCTGATATTTCCCTCTTCTCGATAGACTGGTATAATTATTGATAATTTCACTTTCGTTAGTATATCATGAAAAACTCTCATTTCTTTTTTTTATTGCTCCTCTCCATTCTTTCATTATTTACTTTTTGGCAAGTATTATCTTTTGATTTTTTCCAGGATGATTATTTTTTCCTTTGGAATGCCCTTCATGACCCATTTGTCCAATTTATTAATTTTCGCCATCCCGGAACACCTCTTGAAGCACTGCTTTTGGGACATCTATTTGGACAAAATGCATTTCTTTGGGAACTCCTTGGAATTGTCTTAAAAATAATTGTTGCCTATCTCACTGGCATTTTTCTATACAAACTCACAAAGTCTAAAGTCGCTGGATTTTTGGCAGGAATATTTTCCGCAGCTACTATTGCAGGAATGTATGTGGTGAATGCTTTTAATTTTCATCTTCCTGCTCTTGTTGCGATATTTCTTCTTTTATCGCTTATCTATTTATGTAAATCAATCAAAGAAAATGAAAAATACTTCTGGAAATTTATTCTTTTTCTTATTCCTGCAATACTTCTTGACCCGGCAAGAGGACTTCCTGTTATTCTTCTCCTTCCTTATTTTTTTATTCTTTTCCCCAAATCAAAAAAGTTAACACTAATAAAAAAATATTTGAAAAATTTCTTTTTTCTATTTTTTGTTATTGGTATTCCACTTCTTGGCTTATGGTATATACAGTTAGGTATAGGTCAGGGCACACAATTTGAATTATTTTTAAAAGGTTTGAAAATAAATCCACATTATACAATTGGTAAGATAAAATTCATTGGAAATTTCTTTGCAACTGTTGCCAACCTTTTTACAGAAGTTGTGTATGGACTCAGACAGTCTCCTCCAAAATATGAAACAGCATACTACACTCGTACCTTTGGTCTCATGGGAATTGGGCTTTTTCTTTTTGGTATAGCAGGTCTTTTCTATGGTATCAGAAAAAAATCTCATTTTTTTATTAGTACATCATTTTTTATCCTTTGGACTTTTCTCTTTTATTTTCCTAATTGGCTCGCAGAGCCACGCACTGCAATGACATCACAAAGCCATTATCTATTTCTCTCTGATGTAGGATTTATATGTCTTGTCGCCTATCTTCTAAGTCGCATGAAAAATAAGTGGCTTGTCATATTCTTTAGTCTTTGTTTTGTGATTCTCAATATCTATCGAGTCAAAACAACACTTTCTCAAGAATTTCCTTACCGATCGAGAGCAACTATTGAGAAAGTTATGCATCAAATGCTCAAAAATGTCCCAAAAAATGAAAAGAATGATATATTCTTGCTGAGTGGCAACGAAAATTGGCTCTATTACAGTATTATGTATTGGGGTAACTGGCATGTCATGCTTCTGAGAGGTAATACAAGCGTTTCAGAGCTTCCAGAAATGACTTTTGATGATAGTCACATCATCATAGAGCTTTGCAAAGGTCTCCCTTTGTCTCATGTCTATTCCTGGAAAGCTATTTCACCGGGAGTTATTGTGGATAAATCGGCTGAAGAAAGAAAAATACTTTTGGAAAATGCCAAAAATCAATGTAGTGACGCTGACATACAAAAATAACAATTTTGGGTGATAAGAAAACGGCAAAAAAAGATAGCTTATATTTACTATCACTATCCATCCCAACAATTCTTCTTTCTTAAAATATTTTGCCAGAATAAAAATACTCAACATAAGAAAACTCATTGTAGGAAACGTGTACCTGACCCCATGCACTAAATTCGTATAGATAGTCCCTCCAGGAAAAAATAGATAGAGAAATAAATTCACAAGTCCAAGAAGAATAATTTTATTGATAAAATAATACTTCCAAAAATTTTTCTTCAGTATTGTCACAAGAAGAAACACCGGCATAATGAGTAACAGCAGACTCCATACCATATATTCAGAGACAAACATATTCACAAAATCTTTGGGCATTACAAGAAGCGATTTCCAGATCTGTAATTGTAAATACCCATTCCCATCTCCATGGAAAAATAAAAATGGTTGTGGATACAAAGGATCACCTGTCACAAGAAAATTGCGAATATACCAGAACCCGCCAAAAAGAATGGTCATTACCAAAAAGACAATAATTCTCTTCCAATTGCAATATTTGAAAAAGCTTTTGAAATAAAAGATAAATAATACCAAAAGAAGTCCGGGAGCAGAATACTTACTTCCAAGTACTAAGCCGCTGAGTATACCCAAAATTGTAAAATACCAGATGTTATTTTTGGGCTTATTCAGCAGTGCAAACGATAATAAAAAATAGCTCAAAAGCCAGAGGTCAATTTTTTGTGTCGGTATCCAGCGCAGTACTCCATACAAGGTACTAAATGCAGTCGCAAAAAGCACACTATACCACAGCTTGAATTGAAAAACTTTCCCAATATACAAAAAGGTAAAAAATAAGACTATTATTGCAGCGACATTATAGAAATTGAGAGGTATTCCTATTTTAATAAATCCAGCAAGAAGTGTCTCTCCAGATGCAGGATACATCATAAAATTTCCCGGTTTGGTATTTGGACCAAGAATATGCCCTGCAAGAATATCTTTCGCAATAGGAATATGATATGAAAGACTATCTCCCTCTGTTGGCTTAGTCGTAATACCAATAAAGATATAATGAATAAGAAAATATCCAGCGATAAGTAGAGCAACAACAATAAAAAACCTATGAATGAAGTTTTTACTAACCACAAGTGGGCCCATCAGGATTCGAACCTGAGACCTCTTCAATGTGAATGAAGCGCTCTACCAGCTGAGCCATGAGCCCGTGAAATAAATCTTACCATAAATTCCCATGGTTGACAAAGATACTACGCGTATCAGACAATACCTGTATGTCAATTCTCCAAAAAATCTGGGCGTTTCTCATTGATACAATTCAGAGCGTTTTGCTTGCCGCATCAGTCTTTTTAGTCATATATATTTTCATTGTCCGTCCATTTCAAGTGAATGGTGCATCGATGTTCCCTAATTTTAAAGACAGACAATATGTCCTTACCAATCTTATTGTTCTTCGCTTTGACCCACCGAAAAAAGGAGATGTCATCGTCTTTAAAGCTCCACCAGACCCAGAAAAAGATTTTATAAAACGAGTCATAGGCGTACAGGGTGATACTGTTATGCTTAGAGATGGCGATGTCTATCTGAATGGCGCTAAATTTGATGAAGCAGCCTACTTAGATCCAAGTGTCAAGACATATGGCGGAACATTCCTGAAAGATGGCGATAGTATAACCGTTCCAACAGACGAATTCTTTGTTATGGGGGACAATAGACCATACAGCTCTGATTCGAGAGAATGGGGATTTGTTAAAAAAGACGAGGTTATTGGAAAATCATTTTTCCGCTACTGGCCACCATCAGACATGGGACTTATCAAAAATCCTTTTAAGTAGATTATCCAAGAAGTTTTTTTACTAATTCTTCCAATTTTGGGGTCGTAGTGGTAGGATCTCCTTTAATTTCAAGCGTTACTCTTGCAAGCCTACTTGACTGCATGATATTTGCCATATGAAAATTGTAGGTAGATTTTACTTTGTTTGCCATTTCTTCAAGCTCTGGAGAGTAAATTTTTGAAGATGGCTTTGGTGGCTCTTTTCTCTCCACTTCCACCTTTGCTTTTCTTGCTAAATCTTCTGTGTCTCTTACTGTACTATTTTCTCTAAGAATTTTCTTAAATAAATCAAGCATAAGGACAGGATCGCCAAGAGAGATAAGCGGCCGTACGTGTCCTTCTGTAATAACTCCTGCAACTAAAGCGTCTTTAATTGCATCTGGAAGCGACAAAAGGCGAATAGTATTTGAAACAGTTGGTGCACTTTTTCCAACTTTTCTTGCGACTTCTGTTGTCCCTAGACCAAATTCATCAATAAGTCTTTTGTATGCAAGTGCTCTCTCAATTGGATTAAGATCTTCTCTTTGGACATTTTCAACAATAGACATCTCCAAAATTCCTTGTGGCGTTGTCTCTTTCACAACAACTGGTACTTTTGAAAGTCCTAAAATTTTTGCTGCTCTTAATCTTCTTTCTCCTGCAATAAGTTGGTAGCCTGCCGGAGTGGAAGCAACAACGAGTGGCTCAAGAATTCCTTGCTCTCTAATAGAATCAACAAGCTCCGTTAATGAATCTGGAGTAATAACACCACGAGGTTGCAGTGGATTCAGTTGTATTAAATGTGTCTCGAGTTCGTGAATTTTGTCAATACTATCCATGTATTACGTGCACAAATTTCTTGCCTTTTAAATCTTTAAATGTGACAACACCTGAAGTAATTGCATAAATTGTGTAGTCATTTC
>Ga0209647_1000319_pt1 | contig 45248 bp, 34 predicted proteins | sample GraSoi_2013_60cm_FD_185827 | JGI IMG/M metagenome (GOLD analysis project Ga0209647, IMG submission 185827) | Grasslands soil microbial communities from the Angelo Coastal Reserve, California, USA - Sample 9_17_2013_60cm (SPAdes) (version 2) | ecosystem: Environmental > Terrestrial > Soil >...
ATCGGCGTCGAGTCGCTCTGCAAGATCAACGCCAACATCGGCAACTCCGCCGTCACCTCCAACGTCGACGAAGAGCTAAAAAAGCTGCACACCGCCGTTCACTACGGAGCCGACACTGTAATGGACCTCTCCACCGGCGGCGACATCCACACCATTCGCGAAGCCATCATCCGCCACTCGCCCGTCCCCATCGGCACGGTTCCAATCTACGAAGCCATCTCGCGAGTAAAGCGCGTAGAAGATCTCAACAAGAGCGTGATGCTGGAAGTAATCGAAGAGCAGGCGCAGCAGGGCGTGGATTACATGACCATCCACGCCGGCGTGCTGATCCAGTATCTGCCCATGGTTTCAAAGCGCATCACCGGAATCGTCAGCCGCGGCGGCGCGATCCTGGGCCAATGGATGGCCTATCACCACAAGCAGAACTTCCTCTACGAATGTTTCGAAGACATCTGCAGGATTTTCGCCAAGTACGACGTAAGCTTCTCCCTCGGAGACGGCCTGCGTCCCGGCTGCATAGCCGACGCGAGCGACGAAGCCCAGTTCGCGGAATTAAAGACCCTCGGCGAACTAACTCGTATCGCCTGGAAGCACGACGTGCAGGTAATGATCGAAGGCCCCGGTCACATTCCGATGCACAAGATCAAAGAGCAGGTAGAAAAAGAAAATGCCTGGTGCGACGAAGCGCCGTTCTACACCTTAGGCCCGCTGGTAACCGACATAGCTCCCGGCTATGACCACATCACCTCCGCCATAGGAGCGGCCATGATTGGCTGGTACGGCGCCTCCATGCTCTGCTACGTAACTCCAAAAGAACATCTAGGCCTGCCCAACGAAAAAGACGTAAAAGATGGGATCATCGCCTACAAAATCGCCGCCCACGCCGCCGACATAGCCCGCCAGCGTCCCGGAGCCCGCGACCGCGACGACGCCCTAAGCTATGCCCGCTACAAATTCGATTGGGAAAAACAATTCGAACTCTCACTCGATCCCGAGACCGCCCGCTCGATGCACGACGAAACCCTCCCCGAAGAGGGATACAAGACCGCAGCCTTCTGCTCCATGTGCGGCCCGAAATTCTGCTCCATGAATTACTCCAGCAAAGTGGACGAATACAACAAGCAGGTTCACGGTCTGGAGAAGAAGGACTACTCGGAGCTGGTGGAGAAGCTGGTCACGATCAAGTAACTCGTGCAGGGACCACCGCCCTCTTGTACAGCTTAAATAGAATCGGCGTCTGGCCGACTTCCGCACCCGGGATGCCCCGCTTCTCGCGCTTTTCGAGAAGTGGGCTCCTCCGCTGCCGACCTCAGCGGATGGACCACGCTCCAGTCGATAGTTTGCTGCCCGTCTTAGCACTGTGTCAGCGTCGGTGTGTGTAATCAAGATTGCCATCGACAAGCAGGCACGAGAGAGCGAAAACAAAGACATGACGAGAGCGTGGTTGGTGTTATGCCTGCTTCTGGCTGGTTGTGCGGCGAAGAAGCAGCCAGTTGCGACGACCCCGCCTCCAATACGGAGCCAGCTGCCACCGCCCGCTGCCGAACTCATCGAACACTGTGTGGTAATCAAGCAGGAAAATGCCAACACGGTGACCTGCAGTTGTCTGGCCGTGACCACGGTGATCGATTCAAAAACGGGGCACACCAAGCTGATTTGCAAGAAAATGAAAGAGGAAAAATGAGATCGAGCCCGGAGGGCCGGGTGGCTCAGCCCTAGCGAGTCCATCCGTACTCACGAGGGTGCCCCGGCCAAGCTTGGCTTGGGCGGGCGCGTCATACTACTCTCACCGCCCGGCCTATTTAGTCGAGTTTTACGATCCAAACATCGGAACGCGGATCGGCATTTTTGTTCACGCCGACTTGCCCGTCCCAGCTCGACGAGAACATAAAGAAGCGTCCATCGAGAGAAGCATTGCCGAATGGTTCGGACCAGTAATACTCGGGATCCCACGTGGCGCGGTGGTGAGCAAATCGCCAGATGGTGGAGGCGTTGAGATCCGTTTCGATACAGAAGATCTCGCCGTCGTAGGGCTGCTTCACGTCGTTTAGGCCGTTGGGGCTGTAGGTTGAACCGCACACCGGAACATTGTTGTTGACGTGCCCGCCGCTCCATGTGAAGTGGATTTCCATCCCCCAGAGATGAGGTAGCGGCAAGGGGTTGACGAGTTGAGTGATGTTCGTGAGGTCATTGAAGGGCCGACGGAGGGTGTTCATCTCGTCGATGGCGCCCGCAGAGTTGATCAGAGTGTCGTACCCGAGGGCGTCATAGCCGTTGCAAAGGAGGCCGCCGTGTTTGTAACATGGCCGAACATTGAGCGACGTCACATCCCAAACGTAGAATCCTGCGACGCCCGACGCGAGCTTTACGTACTGTCCATTGCCGGAAATGTAGGCATGGTTGATCACGAAGTTTTCTGGGACCACGGCCTGGCCCGTTGGTCCCCAACTGCCCCCGATCTGTCCGGTTTGAGTGTTGTACCAACGACAGCCGAGTTGCTTGTCATACACGATCGCCAAAGTGCGGTTGCCCGGCTGCGTTCCGCCCGCGTTGATTTCGAGTCGATTTTCGTCGGCTGAAATCGACATCCCACTACTTGTGACGTGAGGACCCGCCACCAGCGGCGGTTGCGTTCCGCAGGTCGTAGTGTCGATCAGAGGCGTTACCGCTCCAGTCGAAAACCGGAAGCTGGCCATTGTCAGCGACGCGTGCGCCATGGTTCCATACATCAGATCAGGGTCGACAAAGCTGAATGTAGGTCCGGCGTGCAGAGGAATGGTAAAACCTCCGCCCGTTCCTGCTCCCGGCAGGGCACTGATGAACATAGTGGACGGATCGAAGCCGAACGCGAGGGGTTTGTTCTGTTCGCTGACCAGGAAAAACTTCCGGCTGTCGGCGCTCCAGGCATTCTTCTCACTCTCAGGATTGCGGAAGTAGCTGTGGAGAACCTTCGGGTTCGTGTTGTCATCGGTTGCCCGGACCATGAGCGCTCCGAAATCAGGATCCTGAAACACCGTGTTGATGGGTGGCGGCGCCATGGGAGTCTTCAGATGTACTTCACGGTCGGTGAACGCATTCGGGTAAGGCTGAACACCCTGCGCCCACGCGGCAGCAGACGCTCCGAAAACAAGGAACAATGAAACGGGTATCACGAATCTCTGAATGGTCATGGGACTCCTGGCTCAGCTGCCGGGTGGGGGGAGAGAAAGTAGCAGCTACTGAAGACAAGGGATTGTCCTCGCACTCGATGCGCACTGTCAAGATGAAAGACTCGCTAGTTGCTGTGCAGTTGCAGGGAAAGCATGACCGGGATGGCCCACTCCTCGCCCGGAGGAAATCACTACTTGGTTAACAATCTCGGAGTAAGTAGATAGAACGTCAAATCAAGCAGCGGCTCAACGGTACCGCGATTCACCCTCGAAAGTCCGCAGCCCCGTTCCATACCAACTGCACCGCGATCGCCAGGATCAGGAATCCGAAAATGCGATTGATCGCGCCCACTGCTCCCGGTCCAAGGCGTTTGACGAATGGACCTCCCAGGCAGAGCAGAAGATAAACAGTCAGACCAAGGGCAACAATTCCGATCACCATGCCCACATAAGAGAGAAAGTGGTCGGCTTGCGCGGCCAGTCCCATGACGACTCCGATCGAGCCCGGTCCAGACAGCATCGGCATGGCCATCGGAGTAAGCGAAATGTCCTCCTTCGTCAGGGCCTCGCTGCTTTCTGCGGTCGTCATGCGGCTGGAGCCGGTCACCATGCCCCACGCCGTATTTGCCACGATCAGCCCGCCCGCGATTTTCAATACGGGCAAAGAAATTCCAAAGAAGTTGAGGACGAACCGGCCAAAGAGCATAAAGGTGACCAGGATCGCGACTACATAAACGGCAGTCTTCAACGCGGTGCGCCGGCGTTCTTCCGGGGCGAAGTCAGCGGTGAGAGTAAAGAAAACCGGAATGCCGCCCAGCGGGTTGACGATGGGGAAAAGCGCGAGGAATGTCGCCGTCGCTGCGCCGGGCAGGTCGTGCAATACGTGCTGGAAGGCCATCTGCGCGTCCATGGTTTCCGTGCAGTCTCGCGGAAATCGAGTATACCTCGCGCTCCGAAGCTGGTCGCCCGCGTCGTAGACAAAAACGTCCAGCGAGAGTACGGGGAATTCGGGAGCAGAGAGCACATCCGTCGCGTGAGCATGTGCCACGCGAAATGCTACTTCAGATCTGAGGAGCGCTTGATGCCGGAGTCCTGTCTTGCCGTTCTCGCGGCTGGATTGTTGTTGAGAGAGGTGGCGGTGTTTGCTGCGATCACTCCGTCATGCTTGCGCTGATTCCGCCTCCGGCGAGCCGAAAGCTGCGAGGTCTGGGCCCTGAATGCCGCTTCGGCGGTGGGCCAGACTCTCGATGCCGTTGCATTGAAGGTATGCTGGTCGAAATAAGTGACGGTGTCGCGCGCGATCGACCTGTCCCCGTGCCTGCGCGGGACCATCGCCCCACTACCGGCGGTCGTAGTTCCGGCAGTCGTATCTCCGGAGGTTGTAGCTCCACCGGTCGCAACTTGCGGTTCCTTCGGTGTGTGGTCGGAATTGTGTTCCGATTTTGCGGCTGGCGGCGACATTGGATTTTCCTTCGCCTCTGCCTTGGGAACCATGGCACTCATCAAATTCATCTCGGTCGACGCCCCCGCAGCATTCTCCGCTGGCGATGATCCGGAACTCTGGCTGGAAGCCTTGCCGGTCTGGCGCATGCCGAAGGCAAGAACCATGGCCATTAGCACCACACTGGCAAGAGCCAGGGAAACGCGCCACGACCATCCCGCGCGATCATGCCGTGGCGACGCACATCTTGGCCGGGCCGTCGTTGGCAGCGCAGTCGGCCGGGCAAGCGTTGAGCTCCCTGCCGCAACATGGCGTGGTGGTTCAACCGGTAGCGATGGCGATGGATCCGGCGGCAAGATCAGCAGTGCGCCCTCTTCGGGGTCGGGGTCGAGTTTCGGATCGTGCAGAATTTTGGTTGCCGGGGAAACAGTTTCGGGCGTTGCTTGCAGAGCGACCGCGGGTAGCTCCAGCTCTCCAACGCTCTGCTCGACATTGATGCTGACAGACTGTTTCGGTAGGCGAACCGCTTCACCACTCCCAGGCGGCCTGCGGATGAAGTCCGCCATCGGTGCTTTCAAACGATGCATAAATTCAAGCGAAGCCGAACGGCCGCCATTGTGCGCTTCCACGCTCGCCACCAACTGATTTCCGGGATCCTCTTCGACCCGCAATTCCAAGTCAGCCAGGTTATCGGGGATCGAGTCTGGAGAGACAATTTCTACCGCGTACCCGCGACCAAGCAGATCCAGCGCCAGTTGTCGCGAACATGGATTCGAGCGGGTGATTATTCTTGCCAGTGCCATAAAGCTCGTGTCGCCCTATTCAGTGCGTATCTTGTTCGGGTCTTTGATGCCGAAACTTCGTCTGCGGTTAGCGAGATTGTTCGAGAATCATAGCGGCCCGGTTCAAAGCAGCCGCCAGTAAAGCGATTTGCTGTTCTGTCCGGTGTAGGTCTCCCCGATCGATCGCCTCATTCACCCCCGGAATCACCACGGCTGCGTATCCGGTGTACTGTCCCGGGGCATAGATGGCATGGCGAAACCACGGGCGGTTCGGTAACCCCTCTGGAATCAATAACGCACGCTCTGCCTCCCGGAGTTTAACGTTGATTCGATCCGTCGCTGCAAGCACTTTTCGTTGCTTTTGCAGCATCTTGGCCCCCGCTTCCTCCAGATGCCGCGCGCCTTCCAGGGCCGCCGAGAAGTTCGGCGCCTTGTCTCCAAAGCTCTCTTTACTTTTGCTCCTGGCAGCATCAAGGTAGACCGCAATTTCCTTCCCGTAGTTCTCGAAATCGTAGGGAAGCACATCGGCGCTGGACATGCGCAGGACTTCCAAACCAAAAATGCGGGCCATCTGCTGCTCGTAGCTGAAGTCGGGATCGCCAAACTTCTTGAACCAGTTGAAGTTATCGAATGCCGAGTGATACACGCCGTAGTCGCCCGTCGAACTGATATCGGTGGAAGGCACACCCAGATGCTGCAGAAAGACGGTGTAGTCGGAACCACTGCCCAGATCTCCCACTGGGACGTCGTTGTGCATGGCCGCCGGGGGCGGGCGGAAGGTGCTGGTTTCCTGCGGCCGCGAGTTTTCTGGACCCGGCTGGCTCGTCTTCTTCCAGGTGTCGTATACGGTTCCGCCTTGCGGCGAAGGCACCGCCTTCGCAATCTCGCGAATAAACTCTTTCAAACTGGGCACCGCGGAAGCTCCGAACTTTTTGCCCGAAACCGCCACGTCCATGTTGAAATAGGCGGCAGCGTTCGCCAGTTCCTCCGCATGGTCCTCGCCCCACTCGGTGGAACCGATCAGTCCTTCCTCTTCCGCGTCCCAGCTTCCGAACACAATCGTCCGCTTGGGCTTCCAGCCCGACTTCAGCAGTTCGCCCAACCCGTGCACCGTCTCCAGCATTGCCGCCGTGCCGCTGTTTGGATCCACCGCCCCATACACCCAGGCATCGCGATGATTGCCCGCTACCACCCACTCATCGGTCAAAGACGTTCCCCGAACTTTGCCAATGACATCCCAAATGGTGCGGAACTGGTAATCCTGCCTAAGGTGCATCTTCACTTTCGCGGGACCGGGACCAACGTGGTAGGTAAAGGGCAGCGCTCCCTGCCATTCGCGCGGTGAGAGTGGCCCGCCGAGGTGCTCGAGAATCGGCGAGGCGTCGGCGTAGGAAAGCGGAGTCACGGGAATCTTCGGCAGTTGCTCGGATGCGGCGGGAGCCACGCGTTTGGCATCCGGCAGAGTCGGAGTAGACGCCACTCCCGGCGTAGTTGGGTCCCCGGGAAACTGGAACATGAATCCGACCGATCCCCGCTGCACTCCGCTGGCCGGGCGCCACGGCCCTTTCGGATAGGCGTCGCCGCGGTAGTAGCCATCATCTTTCGGGTCGGAATAAATGATGACTGCCGCCGCACCGCGTTCCTGCGCCACGAACTCTTTCACGCCGCGGAAATTCTCGCCGTAACGAACGATGACAATCTTGCCGCGCACATCGACGTTCATCTCTTTCAGCTTGTCAAAATCAGCAGGCGAGCCGTAGTTCGCATAAACAACCTCGGCTTCGGCATCGCCTGAGGGCGACATGCCGTTGTAAGCGGTCACAACCCGCGGATCGTCCGCAAACGAATCGCCGTCGACATGCTCGCGCCGCGGCCCATGCATCTCCACTCCGTCCGGCGCGGTCAGGTCCACGCGAATCTCCGTGGGATAGTTAAGCCACACTTTGTATTCGACAATTTCGGTGTCCAGTCCGGCGTCGCGAAACTTCTTAGCCACATAATCGGCTGTCGCTTTGTCCTCTGGAGAGCCGGCAATGTGCGGCGCTTGCGTCAGAACACGCAGATGCTCCTCCGCCAACTTCGGATCTGGCACAGCCAAAAACTTCGTTTCGACTTCCCGCTCGCCGGCGACGTCGCGAAACCCGCTGATCGTCGGGTGCTCCGCCTGGACCTTGTTGTCTTTAGCGGCCTGATCAAACGCTTCCAGGTTCGACCCAATCAGCACGAAGAACAGAAAGGCAGCCGAGAGAAGTTTCATGAAGCTCCTTGTAAGAACCGTCGTAACAAACGTCGTAAAAGACAGAATCAGATTTTTTTCAGCACCGTGAGAACTTCGTCCACCGGCGCGACGCGGTCCCCGGGGTAGGTCTTGCGAAAGACGATGCTTCCGCCGCGATCCACTACGAACACCGCCCGTTCGCTCGCTCCCGTACCTTCTCCCGACTTCCGCAAAACACCGTAGCGGTCACACACTTCCCCGTGCGGCCAGAAATCGCTGCACATGGGAAATTCGAAGGGGCCGATGACGCGTTCCCAGGCCGTCGTGTTCATGACCGAATCCACTGTAATGGTCACGATTTCCGCGTTCCTCGCCAGCACCTGCGGACGTTGCACCTGGTAGCTGACCAACTGGGCCGCGCTGACTTCCTGCCAGTTAAAGGGATAGAACGCCAGCACCACGCTTTTCTCTCCGCGATAGTCGCTCAGCCGCAATGGCTTCCTCACGCCCGCAATCAGAGCGGGCAGTTCGAAGTCAGGCCCTGCATCCCCGACGCCAGGCGTTCCGTTCTCGAGAACTCCGCGTACGCGCTCTTCAGACATAGACTTTGGCACGAAACCCGGCACAAAAGGAAGATTGTACCGTGCGGAGGGAGCCGCGAGTTGAACGCGTTACACTAAAGAGCGATGAGTAAGTCGCCAACGGCTCGCTTTTCTGATCGGGCGGAGAACTACGTCCGCTATCGCCCGGGATATCCGCCTGAAGTTCTGGACCTTCTTCGCACCGAATGCGGACTGCGGCCGAGTCACATCGTCGCGGACGTCGCTTCCGGCACGGGCGTGTTTACCCGCCTCCTTTTGGAAAACGGTAATTCTGTCTTTGCCGTCGAACCGAACACCGAAATGCGTGAAATGGGCGTCCATCAACTCGAATCCCTCCCGTCCAGTGACCGGCTGGTGTCCGTTGCCGGAACCGCCGAGGAGACGACGTTAGAATCCGCCTCTGTCGACTTCGTCACCGCCGCGCAGGCCGCGCACTGGTTCGACCTGCCTCGCGCCCGTGCGGAATTCGCTCGTATTCTGCGACCCGAGGGGTGGTGCGTGTTGATATGGAATGAGCGGCACACTGCCAGCACACCGTTCCTGCAAGACTACGAGCAACTCCTGCTGACTTATGGCACGGACTATAAAGAAGTGCGCCACCGCACGATCGCCACAATCCATGAGTTTTTCGCGCCCGTGCGGTCCGAGGAGCGCGTGTACAGCCTGCGCCAGCAGTATGACTACGAAGCACTCGCCGGACGACTATGGTCGTCTTCGTACGCGCCGCTCGAGGGTCATTCCAGCTACGAGCCCATGATGCAGGAACTCCAACGAATCTTTCGCGCCCATGCTAAAGATGACACGGTTGAATTCGAATACAACACGCGTGTGTTCTACGGACACTTGTAATTTGCGATTTGTAATTTGTAATTTATGGGCATTTAGGTTTCAAATTGCCAAGTACAAATCACAAATTACAAATTGATTCCCCATGTCTGAACCCAAATCATTCCACATGTCTCCCGAGGAGTTCCGCCGCCAGGGCCACGCCGTCGTGGACTGGATCGCCGACTATCATTCCCGCATCGAAAGCTTCCCGGTGTTGCCCCGCGTGCAGCCCGGAGAAATTCGCTCGAAGCTGCCACCGAACGCGCCGGAGCACGGCGAAGCCTTTGATCAGATTCTCGGCGACATCGAGCGCATAATCCTCCCCGGCATTACACACTGGCAGTCGCCTAACTTCTATGCCTACTTTCCGTCGAACGCCTCCGGACCGGGCATTCTTGGCGATCTGTTTTCCTCGGGACTGGGCGTGCAAGGCATGCTCTGGTCCACCAGTCCGGCGTGCACCGAACTCGAGACGCATGTGCTCGACTGGCTGGTTCCCATGCTGGGCCTGCCGGAAAAATTTCTCTCCACCAGCAGCGCAGGCGGCGGGGTGATTCAGGACACGGCGTCGAGCGCGTCTCTCTGTGCCCTGCTGGCCGCCCGCGAGCGTGCAACCCAGTTTGCCAGCAATCGCAAAGGCTGTGACGGACGCCTGATCGCTTATTGCTCCACACAAACGCACTCCTCCATTGAAAAAGCGATGAAGATCGCCGGCATGGGCTCGGACAACCTGCGCCAGATTGAAGTCGACAAGAACTTCGCCATGCGTCCGGAAGCACTGGCACGCCAGATCGAGTCCGACATCAATATCAAAGCCGGTCTGATTCCCTGCTTCGTTTGTGCAACCGTCGGTACGACATCTTCCAACGCAATTGATCCGGTCAGGGAAATTGCCCGCATCTGCCGCGACCACAATCTCTGGCTGCACGTGGACGCCGCCCTGAGCGGCACAGCCGCGCTCTGCCCCGAATTCCGCTTCGTGCACGATGGCGTGGAATTCGCCGACAGCTACTGCTTCAACCCGCATAAATGGATGTTCACCAACTTCGATTGCAATGTTTTCTATGTCGCCGACCGGAAGCGCCTGATCCAAACGCTTTCCGTCCTGCCGGAGTACTTGCGCAACCAGGCGACGGAATCCGGCGCTGTCATTGACTATCGCGACTGGCAAATTCCACTCGGGCGCCGTTTTCGTTCGCTCAAGCTTTGGTTTGTGATCCGGCACTACGGGATCGAAGGCCTGCAGCACCACATTCGCGAGCACGTGCGCCTGGCCCATCAATTCGCCGCCTGGGTGCGCGACGATTCGCGCTTCGAACTCGCCGCGCCCGCCCAGCTCAACCTCATTTGCTTCCGTTTGCGCGCGGCGGATCGTGCGGACCAGGGTTGTGCGAACCAGGATCATGCCAATCAACTCTTGATGGAGCGGCTGAACGGCAGCGGCGACCTGTACTTAACTCACACCAAGCTCGATGGCAAATTCACGCTTCGATTCTGCATCGGCCAGACCAACACTCAGGCTCGCCATGTGGAACGCGCATGGCAGCGCATCCAGGAAGAGACTGGGAAGCTTGGGAATTCCTGATGCTGTGTCTAGATGGCTCGTGTGGGGGCGCCCTCGCGAGCCTGCCCTGAGCGAAGTCGAAGGGTCCAGGCCCAGCGCAGCTCGGCAGTTGCCGATGGTCACCGCAATGTTGGATCCGCGATAAGGTATCTGTGATGGAGCGGGAAATTTCAGCGGGCGGCGTCGTGCTTCAGCAAATTTCTGGAGTCTGGCACGTCGCTCTGATTGAGCCGCGAAGAGAAGAGCCGCAGGTACAAGACCAGAAACCCGCAACTGCAAAGACTCCGCGCAAGCGCCGCGCCATACTAACCCTCCCCAAAGGCCTGGTGGACGCCGGCGAGAAACCGCAGGCTGCGGCCCTACGCGAAGTGCTGGAAGAGACCGGCATTTTGGCCGAACCGGTCACAAAGCTGGCTGACAACAAATATGTCTACGTCCGCACCTGGGGCGATGGCAAACGCGTTTTTAAAATCGTGAGTTTCTACCTGATGCGCTACGTATCCGGCGAAATCGACAACCTCGCCGCCGACATGCGGATCGAAGTCAAGCGCGCTCTCTGGGTGCCCCTCGCCGACGCGACTAGCCAGCTTGCATACAGCAACGAACGCAAGGTGCTTCGCCAGGCAGAGGATTATCTTAAAACGCAGGGCCTCTCTTCGTAGGGAATCCGCAATGATCTTTAGCGCAGCTCCCGATCGATCGCATTCTTTTCATCCGCCGTCAACCGTCTCACTGAGCCCTTCTTCAGATCGCCCAGTTCGAGCGGCCCGATCGACACTCGCACCAGGCGCAATACTCGAACATTGAGCGCTTCGAGCAGACGCCGAATCTGCCGGTTCTTGCCTTCGTCGAGAGTAATCTCCAACCAGCTGTTCTTGTCACCGTGGCGCAGAAGGCATACCCCCTTGGCACGTAAATGCTCGGCTGGTTTGTGCTCAAGAGAACTGCCCTCAACCGCGCACCCGCTAGCGATTTTCGCGAGCAGATTGTCGTCCGCAACGCAGTCGATTTGCACGTGATATCTCTTATCCAGATGACTGGATGGCTCGGTGATCTTCGCTGCCCACTCCGAATCATTGGTCAAGAGCAGCAGCCCCTCGCTCGCCTTATCCAGTCGCCCCACGGGACCAACCCATGGCAACCCCGGCTCCAGCAGATCGTAAACCGTCTCGCGCCCTTTCTCATCGGACGCGGTCGCCACCACGCCCCGCGGTTTATTCATGAGGAGGTAGATCGCCGTCTGTTTGTCGAGAGGCAAACCGTCGACCGCGATCCGATCCTGAGGCATTCGCACCGGCAGTTCGGGATCCCGCTCGATGCGGCCGTTCAGCGTGACCCGTCCAGCGCAAATCAAAACCACCGCCTGGGACCGCGAGCAGTAGCCCATTTTTGAAAGCACTCGCGCCAGACCAATTCGTTTTAGTGTCGTCACGTCCCCATGCTAAACGGATCCCGGCTCAGTAGCGAAAGCGCGTCCGGGTCCGCCGTTAAATCCGGCCAGGTTGGTGAAAATACGGCAACCTTCTTAAGAGGAATTGCCATCCTACGCCCGACGCCCACTTCGACAAGGAGCGTTTCCCATGTCAAAGACACTTATGCTAGCTGCGGTTCTTTTGCTTTCGGCAACTTGGCTCCAGGCGCAACAAGACTCCCAGATGGGGTCTGCAAAGCCGGAATCCAACCAGGCTGCCGACCAGACCAATTCGGCTTCCAGCAACACGGTTCAGGGCTGCCTCCAGGGCTCCAACGGGAATTTCACCCTGACCGATAATTCCGGGACCACGTATCAGCTTGCGGGTGATACCTCAAAGCTGACCGAGCACGTTGGTCACGAAGTCCAGATCAAGGGCTCGACTTCGCCGTCGAGTTCGGCCAGTACCGGCACGAGCTCACAGCAAACCTTAACGGTAGACAGCGTGAAGCATGTCTCCAAGACCTGCAAAACAATGGCCAAGTAGCATCTGAGCTTCCGGCGGAGCGCCGGATTCGAAAACTCACTCGGGTCGGATTTGTGTACCCGCCTCCCGCAACATCGTTGCGCAAGCGATTCGGGACCGTCTTCGGACGGTCCGTTCTTATTACCAACTTTTATTACGTAGGGAGTCAAGGGATTGGTGCGCGGAAAGGAATCGCGAACCTTCAATCTGCGGATTAAGAGTCCTACTGATAGTGAACCTAGAGCAATCCGAAAACCGTAATTCCGCTGTTCGTCCCGATATACATCTTCCCGTTCACCGCCATCAGCTGGGCAAAATGCGGAATCGGAGGTAGAGTGTCACGCCCATTTGTCTGCGATATCGCATACAAACTGACCAAGGTTGTAGCATCGTAAGCCGTCAGATTTGCGCCATTGAGCTGCCACAAGATCCCGTTCGTCGTGCCGTCAGAAGTAACGATGGGAGAATGTCCTCCGGCCTGCGGCGGCGTTTGCACCACGGGCGTGGTCGACAACATGCCATTGCTGAGCGCCCATCCCATGACGGGATATCCGGTGCCCGTTGAGTACACCATCCCATTCCAATAGACGAGGCAGCCCGTGTGCTTCGCCACCTGCGGGAGTTCCTGCACGATTTGCGTGTCTCCGGCCGTGCAACTGGCGCAGTACTTGCCCATGTTGTCGCGGTCGAGCAAGTACATCGTGCCTTCCTTTCCCACGGCCACGGCGAGGTGGGGATGCGAGCCGGTTTGATCGGGAAGTAACAGCACCGCGTCGTTGAGGTCCAGATCGTTCTGGCTGAGAAAAGCCTGGTTCCAAGGCGTGAACCAGTCCGCGACCTGCAGGCTGTTCCCTGATTGCGTGAGGCGGAATACACTGCTGCCGAAGTTCGTGCCCGGCGTAAGGTTCCCTTCAGCGGCTTCACCGTAGATGTTGGAGGCGCTGTCGGCCGAGAGACCTCCTCCTTTCATCCAAATCGAGGCCAGCGCTTTGCCGGGCTCGGTGTTGAAGGCGCCTTCCTGGACGAGGGTGGAAGCGTTGTATGAGATGACCCATCCTTGATCGCCGTAGGCATTGCACCCGTTCGATCCGAATGCCAGGTAGACATGGCCATGCGTCAACAACAATGCGGGACGGTTCGTCTCGGCATTGGGAACGAAGGTATCGGTTTGGCCGTTGACGGTGTAGGTTGCCGTGATTTGCACTGCGCCGCCGAACTTCTCGCTGCCATTCGTGACGTCAAGAGCATGCAGGCGGAAGACCGTGTTTCCGTTCTCATACGTCTTAGCGGCAACATATATCGTTCCGGTTGCGGAGTCGATAACGGGCGTCGCAACCACGCCAACTTCGGTCCATGCAGTCACGTTGGAACAGCCTTGCACGCTTATGGGAACGGGCGTCGCGCCGGGAGGGAGCAGGCTCACTTGCCAGAGCGGGCTCGCGTTCGCGCCGGTATTGCCGTCGGCATCGAAAGCGTAAACGGAGTCGTGCATGGTCGCTGCGTACACCACGTTGTGTTTACCCTTCCCCTGGATCGAGACGTTGGGAAGGTAGAGGCTTTGTCCGATGACCGCGCCGTCGGCGGCCATGTCGAACAGTTTCCCGAACATGTTCGGATTCACGTTGGTGAGGTTGAGGATGGTTTCATTGGGGTTTACACCAGTGCGCGCGTTGTCGTAGTGCCAAGTGGTGACCGTCGTCGAGCCAGGGCCAGTGGATGAATGTCCACCGCCTCCGCAGGAGCAGAGAATGGCGGCAGCGACAGATAAGACGAGCCTGCAGTAGTAGGAGTTCATCGCTCGCTTGCGCGGACACCGCGGCCGAGGCTATCCGGGCTACGCTTCGGCAGACGGAGACCGAACTACCCCCTTCTCGGCCATATTCCATTCCGCCGCAGCGCCATTTCTAGCATCGTTTTGAACCCAATCCCGCGGCCGGCAGGTCTTTTGGAGTCTCTTTGATAATGCGGAAGAAGATTTGGTTGCCCCTCACTTTTCCACCGCTTCGCAGCCTCCACAATCGCGAAAGGTGTTGAAGGAGAATGGTGTTGAAGGAGAAAGGTGTTGAGGGAGGATGGTGAGCGCGGTAGGAATCGAACCTACAACCTACTGATTAAGAGTCAGTTGCTCTGCCAATTGAGCTACGCGCCCGCGTCTGCGGCAAGGTGGGAATAGACTTTGATTATATCATCCGTTTCGCGCCGTCCCGTGCGTGATTGGGCGGCTTGCTGTTTCAATTTGTATATCGCGGTGACAACTTTCGCGGCTACCCTGGGTTTGGGTTTCCAGGAGGAGAGACCTATGCCATGGAACAAGAGTGCCCTTACAGCCCTGTTGGCCGGAATCATTCTCTCGGCGGCGCTTGCCGAAAACGCCGCTGCCCAAGCCCCCATTCGCGCCAGGCCCTCCACCATTCCCGGAACAGTCAGACCCCCGCGGCTCGAACCCTGCTGGGAGGTCGCGGGCCTTTCCAAGTCCGCGATACGGGAACGCCGAGCGATTGCACAGCAAGCGCGCCAGCAAGTTGAAGCGGTGTGCGCGAACTCATCGCTCTCAGCGCGGCAAAGGCGGCAGGAGATCCAGCGGATCCATCAGCAGGAACAGCAGCAGATCGAGGCCATAATCACGCCGGCACAGCAGGCTGCTATGCGCTCTTGTCAGGAGAGCCGCAACGGCGGGCATGGCGGCGGACGTCTCGGAGGCGGCCATGGCGGACCCTGCGGCGAAATGCCTGCTCCACACAACTCCGCTCCGCACCGTTCCAATCCGCAGCAGGATGACGGAACGCCTCCGAATGGAGCGGCCAACCCCAATTGAAATTAGACACAACTTGAATTTGACACTGGCCTGAACTGAACGCAGTGCGGTCCCACGGCGTCCCACCGCGATTATGCGGAGGCGGCTTCCTGGCTTTGTTCCACTACGGCCGGGTTCGAACTGGATATCGGTCTGCGAATCGGCAGAACCTCGGCCTGAGCCGGCGCTCGCCGCTCGATTTTTCCGATGACCGGTCTGTCCGGCGCACCCGCCGTGGACGCGGACACGAATCTGTTCTCGCTCCACAAACGATCAATCAATCGGCGTTCCCACGGGCGCAGAACTTGTTGCGGCAGCGAAAAGAAATTTCGGAAGGTCCAAATCAGATACGCGCGTTGCACAAGATTCGGCTGTATATATCGAGGTCCGATAGGCGTGTCCACTTCAAGAACGCCATCGGTAAGTTTTTCAATCCACATGACCTGGTTCACCTGGAGAAGGCGGCCAAACGCCGCCGCGCTTAAAGCGGGCAATTATTGCACCAGAAACGAGCATTGGGAAGCAATCTTTTTATCTTATGAACAAACTATTTGCGATTCCCTCCGGATCAACTTGAGAAAAGGCGCCCGATGGCAGCTTGGCGTTGAACTCAACCTATCGACTTTCAGCGGATCTCCGGCAACAAATCGATGCGGTCGATGGTAGCGGCAATGCCCATCCCCTTGCCTTCCGATTCCTCCACGCGGACGACCGACGCTTCGCAGAGCGTCCATCCGCCGGGCCCCAATCCCAGGCCAGGAGGCAGCATAATGACCAACTCCAGTTTGGAGCCCGCCTTCATCCCCGACTCGGAATAGAGGAAGATCCCCGATGAACTCAGATCGCGAGTCAAGCCCGCGTGTTCACCGCCCTCGTGACGCACCTTAACCGGGACACGAACCGGCGTCCGCTGGCGCGAGCGCCTCTCGTCGGTTGTAGGTTTCTCAGTCATATGCTGTGGAAGTGTACCCCAGTTCCCTGAAAAAGACGCTCCTCCCGAATTTTAGCGGGAGGAGCCGGGGAAGAATGCTTTATGGCTAGAAGGTGACCTTAAGGGCAAACTGCACTCCCCGAGGTCCCCCGCCACCGAGGAACGGGTTACCGATGCCGACGTCGCCGGTGGCGGTGAGGGGTAGGAAGCCCACTCCCAAGCCATTGTTTTGCAGCCCGTTGTTTGCCGGGTCGGCAATGAAGTTCGGCAATAGTGGGTTGGAGAAATTTGGATGATTAAACAAGTTGAAGAGCTCAGCCCGGAATTGCAGGTTTATCCGTTCGGTGATAGCTGTGTTCTTGACCAAGGAAACGTTGAACTCTTTGAAAGCCGACGCCCGAAGAGAGTTACGCCCCATGTTCCCAAAATGCCTTGTGCCAGGAATGCAATTGGTGTCACTTGTTCCCGACGCGTCGAAGGTGCACGGCACTGCAAATCCAGCGAGGTTTAGAAAGGTGAAAGGGGCACTTCCATATTGGACCGAAACCACATCTGGCCGGTCGAAGCCCTGACCTGCACCGGAGAAGTCACCTTCGAAATTGTAGTTCAGATTAAAAGGTTGACCGTCCTGCAGATTCAGAACTCCGTCAATGCCCCAACCATTTTTTAGCTTCGAGAAGGCACCACCGAACTTCGGCAAATCATAAGCGAAATTCCAGGTGAGGCGTCGCCGAATGTCGAAGTTCGAGTTGCCGCGCTCAAGGTTGGCGCGTGTGCTGTCCTGGGGTTGAGCGGCGTTGGGCACGAAGTCTTCGCTGTCGCTAGCGTTGTCGATCGAATGCGACCATGTGAAATTGACCATCGAGGTCAAACCATGCCAAGCATTGACTCGCAGGCTGGTCTGGATCGCGTGGTAGGTGGAACTTGCACTCGATTCCTCCTGATTGATGTAGAAAGCGCTAGAAAACTGTCGTGGTACACCGTAGCTGTTAATGCAGTCGCATGTGGTATCCGCACTAGTTATCGCCGCCTGACTTGGCTGATTGATGTCGCGGAAGCGAAACAGTTTGGTGCCTTTCGCTCCGACGTAGCCCACTTGGACTACCGCCGCGCTCCCGAACTGCTGTTGCAGATTTAAATTGAAGTTCTGCGTGTACGGGGTGCGCAACTTTGGGTTCGCTCCGAAAAAATCACCAAGTGGTGACTGGTCACTATAGACCGGGTTGGTTGGCGTGATTTGAAGCCCACTCAGTCCGGCTGACGTCATCGCGGCGGGTCCCGTGCCCGCGTAGGCCGGTCCTGGACAGAACACGCAGTTGTAAGGCAGGTGGCCGAGGAAGATATCCTGCGCAAAGGCATCATAGAACAGACCCCAACCACCTCGTATTACCGTGTGACCCTTGCCGCTGGGATCGTAAGCAAAGCCGAAGCGGGGTGCAAAATTGTTGCGATCGGGCTCATAAAGACTCGATGGTCCACCACCTGTACCGACACGTACAAGCGCATCAGCGGTCGGATTAAACTGGTAGAACAAATTGTTCTTCTCGCCAGTCACGCCAAAATAGTCCCAGCGAACACCAAAGTTCAAAGTCAGTTTCGGAGTCAAGCGCAAGCTATCTTGGAAGTACAAACCATGGCTGTTTTCGAAGCTGTGGCGTTTGCTGAAACCTGCGGCTTGACTGCCACCTGCCGGCATCCCCAGCAAGAAAGCCTCTAGCGGTGTGAGATTGTTGGCCCCCCCCAAAGGATCTGCAATACTGTCGTCAAAACTCAGTTTCCCTCGAAAATTGACATCCTGTATCAACTGGATCGTCGTGCGACGGAACTCATAACCAAACTTTACGTCGTGACGGCCAACCTTCCAGGAATAGTTGTCAATAAAGTGCCAGTTCGCATCCACTCGTGAGCGAGGCACGGAAGATGCGGCACCAAGCACAGAAAATCCACTGACCGATATCTTAGGAAGGCCAAAATCGGACGAGCCAACGTTTGTGTTCAGGCCGATAGAAGACGGATCAAAGCTTCGATCTTGGGGAAAAAATCCTTCCACGAAACGATTCCACCCCAGACGCGCTTCATTGACCTGACTGTCATTCACGACCTTGACATAGGAAAGCGAGACCAGCTGAACCCGTGTGGGCGTGACTGTGTTAAAACCGGGAGTGATACCCCCTGCTTGCAGAGCAAGTGGAAAGCTCTGATCACTGTCACCGAAATAATAGCGCCCGGTAAGCAAGTTATTTTGATTGAAATTGTGATCTAGCTTGCCGATGAAACTGTCGACTCGGTTCTTGATCTGGGTGACGGTTCCGATGTTGAGGCCGCTGCCGGAAGCGGGCGCATGCCATGGATTCAAAGCAAGTAAATTGACCATCGTTTGCGAGATCAGTCCGGTTTCCCCACGATTCGCCAGATCTGCTTCCGCGGCACTGATTTCATCCGGCCCGGGAACGTTGTTGAGCCCCGCCAACCCTCCCGTCTCGCGCTGGGCCTCGTAATCAACATAAAAGAACGTCTTATTCTTAATCAGAGCTCCGCCCAGCGAACCTCCGAACTGGTTGTTGTGGAAACCCGCTTTGGGATCGGGCGCAAAATTAAAATAGTTCCGTGCCCCCAACTGCCCCGTGCGCCAGTACTCCAACAGGGAGCCGTGCAACTCGTTTGAGCCACTCTTGGTGACAATGTTGATGACCGCACCTGAGTTCCTGCCATACTCCGCTTCGTAATTAGACAGCACGCGCAGTTCAGCCACCGCATCAATCGGCAGAATCGTCGCGGGGTCGCCGAACACGCCCGCCTCATTGATCGCGGGGTCGTTGCGATACCCATCATTCATATCGGTGCCGTCAAGCAGAAAGTTGTTGGCACGTCCGCGAGAGCCGTTCATCGAAAAAGTGCCGAACGAGCCTGGAGAATCCGAAATCTGGTCTGGGGAGCCAGCCACACCGGGGTTCAAGTAGATAAGCTTGGTGTAGTCACGTCCGTTAACCGGCAGATTCTCGATCGTGGTGGTGGTGAGAGTTCCACCGAGCTCGGCAGAGGTCGTCTCGACGCGACTAAGCTCCTCGCCCGAGACTTCCACTCGCTCTGTCACCTGGCCTGTCTTGAACGCTACATCCACCCTGCGTTCGGTGGCTACGTTCACCTCGACGCCGTTCGTGACTGCGGTCTGGAAGCCAGTCTGCGTCACGCTCACCGAGTACGTCCCGATCGGCAACTCAGGCACGGCGTAACTTCCGTCCGCACTCGTCGCCGTCGTGCGCTCCAGTCCCGTCGCCACGTTACGCACTTTGACTGTCGCTCCGGCGACGTATGCTCCGGACGGATCGGTTACGGAGCCGAGAATCGTTCCACGAAACGTTTGGCCCACGAGCATGGCCGTCGAAAGCAGAACAAACACCATCAATAAACGCAGTTTCATTCCCGTTTCTCCTTAGTCGTCGCGGGCATGGGGACAGACCCACGCTCCGTGAGCAGCAAATACTCTTCCACTTGAGATTTCGCGGAATTATAACCGAGCGCAGGCGAAAGATCAGTGGCGAATTTCGTGAAGGGAGTTGGTGAACCGGGATCAGCGCGGGAATCCGCATCCTGCACGGAGACCCACCGCGAGTCAGCGGAAAACGCGGACGGTCCCGGTTCGTGTGGCCGCCGGGAGTTTCTTCATGAAGTCTACGGAATCCCAGATTGCGAGTCTACGGATTCTCGTATCTAAAGAATGCTAGAAGAGAGATGCTAGAAGAGAGAGTCTAGAAGCTGAACGCTACGCCGCCGCGCACCGAGCGCGCGGATTGCACCAGATAAAGCGTACGTCCGTCTCGTCCCATCACGGGCACATATCCCTGCGCTAGCAGATTTCGCAGGTCCATGAGAATCTCCATGTGTCCCGCAAGAAAGCTGGCCGGAATCGGTTGCCGGATGAAAAGGTTCAAGTAAGGATCGGATTGGCCCGCCGAGACGTTGAACAGGTCAACCGGCGTCAATGCGTGGCCGCCTGTATAACGGTAAGAGGCGATCCAGCGCGTCTTGGCCTTGGGCAAAGTTCCGCTGAACTTCGCCGCCACCGCCTGACGCTTCTCCGTGCGAATCCACTCCCGTGCGTCCTGCAATTGAACGTCCGGACGCGACAGATCGAGCACGCCTCCGTAGGCGTAATCGAGGGTTGCGGTCAGATCGGACAACAGCTTCCGCTGCAGCACCACCCGCATCCCGCGTGTCGCGTAATCATTCCCCTGATAGCTGAACGTACCGGAATAGACGTCGGGCAGCACGTCACCCGATTCACTCGACATTTCACCGATGCCACTAAGTGCCGGATCGAGGATGCGGTCCGAGTAGAATGCGACCTGCAGGCTGTTCTTTCCGACGCGCTGGGAAATCGATACTTCCTGGTGATAGGCCCGCTCCACGGCCGGAGAAAACTTCGCAATGCTCATGCGAGGCGCGATTTCGCTCAGGTCCGCCGCAGCCGGCTCGAAACGATCGTCGCCTGATCCATCCTCGCCCAAACGATTCTCCAACCGCGTATTCGGAATTGAACTCGCATATTGATATTCCAGAACCGTGTTTGGAGTGATGTGCAGATCGGCAGACCCGAACGGCTTGAACGCGTGCACCCGCCCCATAAACTGGATGGTTTGCAATTCGCTGCCGAGCTTCATCTCCAACTTGTTGCCCAGGACGATCCGATCGGAACTGCTCACCGACAATGCCTGCAGGGTGGCGCTCGGCATGGTGTTCAGGTCTGGAGAATTCAGCCTGAGGGCTGTAATCGCCACCGAAGGTTCGAACACGCCATTGAAACGGTTCGTGTAGGTCGTTCGGAGAACTGCTGCCGGAAGGCGGTGGCCGTCGGCCCCATAACCGAGATTGCCATTCAGTCGCAGGGTGCCGCTGGATAACAGAGAACGTTCCACGGCAAAGCCGGCACTCATGTCCGGACTGCCAAAACCCTGCCCGGGCGATCCGGCCATGAAGGTCAGGCTACCTTTCAAGTCGCGGTCAGCGGCCGACTCTCCGCTCTGCGCAACCACCGTGGTGCCATCTTCAAGCACGCGCAGGATGGGCCGGTTGGCGACCGAGCGCAGCGTCCATTTCCAATCGTCGTCATCCACGGGGCTTCGCAGCGGAACCAACTGGATGGCTTCAAACAGTGTGGTCAATGTGACATTCACCATCAGCTTCGCGCCTGCGCGCACGCCGATTTTCTCGCGCAGTGTCGGGAGGAACGAAGGTGCGCTCACCTTGATGCTGTACGTTCCGGGCAGCAGACTCGCGGCCGAGTAAAAGCCGCGGTCGTCGGTGAAGACCTTCAACGCCTGGGCGGCCGAATCGAGTATTTCCACCACCGCGCCCATTTGCGGCGTACCGCTCCCATCACGAACATATCCTGCTATCACGCCGGAGATCGCGCCCGAGGTAGTTCCGGACCACGCCGGAACAGCGGCGCTCGTTGCCATGACGACGACTATGAGGAAACCGAGCTTTCGGAACATCTCGCCCTCCACCTCTTGGATACCAGGCAGCAGCTTGTTTTATTCCACGGCAAAGGTCGCCGTCGGATCCACCGACTGCTTGGAAAGGTTGTCGTTCACTTTGATCTCGATCTTGTACAGGCCCGGCGGCAGGTTCGCGGCGGAAAGCGTCTTCTGCAGCGTGACCTGATCGCCCAGATTGCCCATGGTCTCCGTCGACTCGACGGTATGGATGACGGCCTTGTGATTGGCGTCGGTCACATTGTACTCGATCGTGGCCGAAGGTTTATGCGTCTTCTCGTCTACGCTGAGATTGTAAACCTGCATCCAGAAATTCAGTTTCTGATTGCGCTTGAATAATATGGGCTTGCCATCGGAAGGCGCCACGCGCGGCCGCACCTTTGTGGTCCCGATCACGAAATTGCCCGTGCCCACGTTCTTGGTCGCCACCGGTTCCATCTGGTCGGCGATGATGAGAGTTGAGCTGCTCAACTTGTCCTCGCTGAAGTCCGGGATCTCAATCGCATGGCTCCAGGTCCCAGTGCGATCTCCGTTCACATCCTTAACGACAATGTCCAGACGGTAGCGATTAAAGCTGATCCGCAGAGGCAACGCTTTCCAGTACACCGAAGCATTCTCGGCGGTCTTGGGCAGCAGTTCTACCGGCACATCGACCTGCACGGTGTCTTCAAAGGTCTGTACGATCTTGCCCGTGAGCGTCGTCACGCGACCGAAGATATTGACGGTGCCGCGCTCCACGCCGTCCTTGTTCTGGAACGTGACGTCGCGGTTCTTGATCTGAATTGTGACCGGAACCAGGACCGTATCGCTGGTGACCTTCACGAAGTCCGCTCGCACATCAAAGGGCATCAGGTTGACGGTGATCTTGTGTCTAACCACTTCCTCCAGGTCCTTGAACTTCACCGCCGGCGCCGCTTGCAGTTTGGCAAACTGTTCCAGACGGTCGAATTGTTTGGTCTGCAAATCCTTATTGAACGGCGAGCTGCCCAGTTGCTCGAGTCCGCCGTTTGTGAAACGGCTCGCCTTGCTCGACATGCCCATTTGCTCATACAACGTCAGGCCGGCATTCGGGGTGTACTTCAATGCATCTTTTTCCGACCGGTCCATCGTCATGTGGTAGTCGCCGCACATGCAACTATCGACGAACTCGATCATCACTTCCTGCCCAATCCCTTCCAGATAGCGATAGCGCCATGTTTCAAACGGGAAGGTCGAGGTCTGGCCACCGCCCTCTTCCATCGGACGCTCGTAGCTGCCACCGGAAGGATGGGAATCAATTTCATCCGCCGGTCCAAACACGATGTACGTCCGGCCGCGGTCGGTCTTCCAGCCGGGGATGCCTGCCGCGTAGTGCTCGTTAGCGTACGCGATACGCCGGTAGTGCTCTTCTTTAAACTCGTTCTCCTCGGTGTCCGGCGTGGGATCGCGGCGTTGCCAGAAGGCTTCAATGAACTGGTCGCGCTCTTCGTCGTTCGAGAGCTGCATGAAGGCGGATTTCTCTTCATCGGTGATAATCCAGCGCACGTCCTCGTCCAGCCACTTCCGATAAGTCTTGCTCAACTCAATCTTGAGCGCCTTGGCATTGGCCTTCCTCTGTTTTTCCGGGACCGGACGCTTTAGCGGGTCTACCTGGCTCCCCTCGGAGCCCTTCGTCTCCTTGTCCTGTGCCAGCGCGACGGCGGTAATGCCTAGTGCCATCACTCCAGCCAGCACACTAATCGAGCAACGATTTCGAAAACCTGCGGAGAACATAGAAGGGCTTACCTCACGAGAGACGTCAGATCTTTAATTCTATGTTTATTGGATACAACAAGGCAAGAGGAAGTGGCCTGTCAGAAAAAGATATCCTGCAGCGAGCCTTCGTTCTAAATGCCTTAAGAATCGGCGATTTGCGATTGAGGGGCCAGTCGAGGGGCCAGTCGAGGATAACGTCGGTCAGTAACGTCGATCACTGATCGCTATGCCAGCCAGCCGAACGGTCTCCGCGATATAATCATTTGCGCCGCGGGTCTCCGTCCGTAAGCCGACCGGAGCGACACAAGGGGAGACTTGTTTCGCTCGGACCAGGGAACTTTCCCGCTCGTCTGAACGTAACTGTTCATGCGCAACCAAGGTGCGTTTTCGACGTTCTATAACCAGAACGCGGCAGGATGGGTCGTAAGCACTTAGTCATGAAACCTTCGCTATGAAGACCTGGAAGAAAGTATTGATCGGAGTTGGGGCCGCCCTGGTGCTCGGCGTCATCGTCGCTGTCACGGTTTACCAGAGCCGGAAAAACCTGGTAACGGTGCAGACCGGGAAAGTGCAAAAGCAGAACCTCGCCTCAGTGGTCAGTGCTTCGGGCGAAATCAAGCCCAAGACCTACGTAAACATCGGAGCCAACGCCTTCGGCAAGATCATCAAGCTGCACGTCAAGGAAGGCGATCGCGTGAAGAAGGGACAGTTGCTGGCACAGCTTGAGAACGTGCAGTCCTCGGCCGACGTCAATGCCACTCGTGCTTCCGTGCAGGCGGCTGAAACCGATGCCGTCGCCGGCGATGCCGCGTTCAAAACTTCGCTGGCGGACTTGAACCGCGCCAAGTCCGACGCCGCCCACGCCAAGCTCGACTGGGATCGCGCCCAGGGTCTGTACGGCGCTGCGCTCATCGCCAAACAGGATTACGACGTCAAGAAAGCTGCCTGGGAATCCACCGATGCTGGACTAGCGCAAGCCGAAGCTCGCGTAGCCCAGGCCAAGGCGCAAAAAGATTCGATGGATAAGCACATCACGCAGAATCAGGCGAACCTGACTCGCGTTTCCGACGTGCTGCAAAAAACCACATACGAAGCGCCCTTTGACGGTGTAATTACCAATCTTCCCGTGCGCGAAGGCGAGACCGTGGTCATCGGAATCCAGAATTCACCCGGCAGCACGCTGATGACGATTGCCGACATGTCCGTGATCACGTCCGAGGTCAAAGTAGACGAAACCGACATCGTCAACGTGCATCTCGGCCAGCCGGCGGACGTCACTATTGACGCGATCCCTCACAAAGTCTTCCACGGCATTGTCAGCGAAATCGGGGACAACGCCATCGTTCGCTCGACCGGCGTCGCTACCTCCCAGGCCGCCTCGACCAGCCAGGAAGCGAAGGACTTCAAAGTCGTCGTGACGCTCGCGGATCCGCCGTCGGACCTGCGCCCAGGCCTCTCCTCGACCGCCAAGATCACGACCGCGACCCGTAGCAGTGTGCTCAGCATCCCCATTCAGGCGCTCACCGTCCGCACTCAGGCAGATCTCGTGCCGAAGGGCGAGGGGAAAGGCAACAATAATGTGCAGGCCGCCGCCAGCGCTCCCGTTGAAGCCTCGAAGCAGAAGGAAGAAATCCAGGGCGTGTTCGTGATCCGCAACAAGAAAGCCGAATTCGTTCCGGTGGATACCGGGATCAGTGGCACCACCGATATCGAGGTCATCAAAGGTGTGCAAGAGGGTGACGAAGTGATTACCGGAAGCTACAAGGTTTTACGTACCCTGAAGCCGGGAACGAGTGTCAAAATAGATAACTCGGCCCCGAAAAAAGAAGACGAAAGTTAGTTAAAAAGTTAGTTAATGGAGGGACGGGCGTCTCGCCCGCCCAGCCGGGCGGGGACGCCCGGCTCTCCACTAACCTCTATTGGGTTAGAACGTCCAAGATAGAACGGCTATAGGAGCGTGCGTGCCCGAGCCCGATCCGGATAAGGAGAGCAAGATGGCGACTGCCGAGGTACTGCCAATCGATAAGCCCGCAAATTGGGCTGCGCCCAACTCCTACATGATCTCAACCGAGGATCTGTGGAAGACCTACGATATGGGCTCAGAACAAGTGCATGCGCTTCGCGGCATCAACTTGCGCATCCACCGCAACGAATACGTTGCCATCATGGGTCCGTCCGGCTCCGGGAAGTCCACGCTGATGAACCTGATCGGCTGTCTCGACTCGCCTTCCAAAGGCCAATACTGGCTCAACGGACAGCTGGTTAGCGAACTCGACGATGACGAACTGGCACGAATCCGCAATAAGGAAATCGGCTTCGTCTTCCAGACGTTCAATCTGCTCGCCCGCGCCACTTCGCTGCATAACGTCGAGCTGCCGCTGATCTATGCCGGAATTCCAACCGAAGAGCGAGCCGAGCGCGCCAAGGGTGCCCTGACATCGGTCGGCATGGAATCCCGCATGGCCCACAAGCCCAACGAACTCTCCGGCGGACAGCGCCAGCGCGTGGCCATCGCCCGCGCTCTGGTCAATAAGCCGGCCATTATCCTCGCCGACGAGCCAACCGGCAATCTCGACTCACAAACCGGAAACGAGATCATGGCGCTGTTCGACCGCCTGCACTCGGAAGGCAACACAATTGTGCTGGTCACGCACGAACACGACATCGCCGAGTACGCCCACCGCATTATCTACATCAAGGACGGCGTGGTCGCCAAGGACGAGGTAAAGCGCTAAGGTGCCTAACGTAGGAACAGCCGAGTTCGGCTGTCCCGGCAGCCGAGCTCGCCGGGCTTTCATTTTTCTTTAGGTATTAAGGGGCGTGGGAAGCTGCGATTATTCCTGCGGCGCGGCCTGGGTGCTGACTTTCTCCAGATCCGGAGCGGATGGTGTGCCGGTGGCGCCCGCCATGAAGAAGTTATGATCGTAAAGATTGCGGTACATGCGTCCCGCGATCTCTGCGGCCTTGGGCCCGAAAGTCGGATGTCCGCCTTGCAGGAAGACGACCGTCACAATGCGTCCGACGTCGGTGTTGGCATAAGAAGCAAACCAGCCGAAGCGCGTGCCGGCGCGCGAACATGTCCCGGTCTTCCCTAAGATCGATTCTTCGCTAAAGTTCAAACGCACGCTTCGCGCCGTGCCATACGCGACCGCTCCGGCCATCCCGTCGGAAAGTTCGGGAATCACCGGCTCGATGTCGAGATGACGCTTGACCCGAGGCTGGAAACTCGCAACTTCATCGGCACTGTTCGGATGTTGCAGGTAGTAGAGCGTCCCGCCGTTTGAGATCGCCGTCACCAGAGCGCCCAACTGCAGCGGAGTCATCGAGATGCCCTCGCCAAAAGAGCACATCTTGCCGACGCCGCCGAGTTTGGAAGAGATTTCCACTTCCGGATACGTCCCTAGCTGCTCCCCCGGAATATGGTAACCGGCGAGTTCGCCCAGCCCGAACTGGTGCGCGTAGTACTGAACCTTCTCGAAGCCCAGCTTGCGCCCAACCGCTTCGAAGTAGGCATTGTTCGAGTGCGCCAGAGCCTCCGTAAGATTCATACGGCTGCGGCGCCCGAGCGAAACTTCAGTTTCCTTGTCGATCACGCCTTCGCTCAAAGCCGCGAGAGCCACCGAAAGTTTAATGGTCGAGCAGGGCTGCGCACCGCTCGACAGCGCCAGCTTCTGGTTGACCAGAGCCAGGACGCGTCCGCTGGTCGGCTCGATCGCGACCACGGTTCCGTTCATGTTGCCCAGGGCATCGATTGCCGCCTGACGGACTACCGGGTCTTCGCCGGCGGTCACGTCGCCTTCGGTGATATCGGAAGCGAACGAACTGGTCTGGAAACGCTCGTAGTAACGATGACGGCGATGGGCGCCGGAATAACGGGTAGCGGAATAACGCGATCGGGGAACCCGGCTGCGCGCGAGCGTTCGCATGCGTCTCTTCGCATGCTGACTCTCAGTAACCCCACGAGCTTTCGGACGCGGCGTAAGAGAGCGCGGGTTGACGCTGGCTGCGATGCCGCTCGCTTCCAGCAATATTGCCATTCCTAAGAAAAATGCGAGGCGCACAAACCAGGCCCTAAACTTCACGTCACCCATCCCCGGTGGTACTCGGCCAATTTAATGCTCAGCCAGTCCAGAACTTACCTAAGCCATCTATCGGCCTAATCAATAGATGCAAGAATCTCGCCAATCGCCACTCCAAATGGCCACATCTCCTGCAACTATCCGATAGTAGGCGATTTACACGGTTCGGTGCAATGCCAAAGTATTAAGTTCTCAGAGCGGAATCTTCCCGGTAACTACATGAATAAATTGTATTTAATGTTTTTCCCGTAGAGGGGCATACACCTTGGTAACCTAAACAGGCCGTTACCTTGAGCCTCCTCAGATTCTGCAGCATTTTGCACTTCCGTGCCCGGCGTTAGCAGATTCCCATCCGCCCTTCTGACACACTGGCACCGCGAGGCCGAAGCCCGCGCCGAAGTACGAAGCGGAGGGGCGAGCGAAATCCCTCGGTGCGCGTTTTCTGATATTTTCTGACAACGTATCCTCGTAAACACAAACGTTGTGGAGGTCTGCCTCTTGCAAACATCGCTCGTGATTATTTCTGTTGTCGTAGCCCTCGTCGTCCCTCTGTGCGCCCAGACCGCCGAGCAGACGCTCGAAGCGCGAAGATCCGAACTCCATCGCCTGCTCGCCGATGAGTGGGAGTACACGCTGCGCACCCAGCCGGAACTTGCCACCCAGGTTGGAGACAATCGCTACAACGATCGGCTGAGCGATTTCTCCGACGAGGCGATTGCCAACGATCTCGAACACACTCGTCAATCACTGACGCGCTTCGAGGCGATCGACGTCACCGGGTTTCCCGAGCAGGAAAAGCTCAACCGCGCACTCATGCTGCGCAGCTTACATGAAACGCTCGACAGCGCGCAGTTCAAAGACTGGGAGATGCCGGCGACGCAATTTGGCGGCATTCACCTGGGTTACGCTTCGCTTCCCTTCGATTCCCCTTTTCGCAACGTGAAAGATTACGAAGATTACCTGTCCCGACTGCACCAGATCCCGCGTGTGCTCGACCAGGCCACGGGACACATGCGCGACGGACTGCGCGATCACCGCACGCCACCGAAATATCTGCTCGAGAAAGTCTCCACTCAGGCGCAGCAGATTGCCGACGACCCGCTCGACAAGAGTCCGTTCACCGACCCGCTGCGCAAATTCCCCGATTCCATCTCGGAGTCGGATCGAAAGCTACCGCGCGAAAAAATCGAAAGCGCGGTGAAGAACGAGGTCGCGCCCGCCTACGCGAAATTCGCCAAATTCGTACGCGACGATTACGCCCCTCACGGACGACTCGATCCCGGCGTCTGGGCCTTGCCCGACGGAGAAGCCCGCTATCGCTTCGCCGTCCGTCATCAGACGACCACCGATTTCTCGGCCGACCAGATTCACCAGCTTGGCCTCAAGAGCGTCGCGGAAATTGAAGCGCAGATGCTGATCATCGCTAAGGCGCAGGGATTCAGCGATCTGAAATCGTTCAACGATCACATCCGGCAGGATCCAAAACTGCACGCCCAGTCCGGCCAGCAATTGCTTGACCTGTACACCCATTATCGCGACCAGATGTACGAGAAGTTGCCGCAACTATTCGGAGGCTTGCCGAAGAACAAGCTGGCTGTCGTCCCGATGGAATCGTTCCGCACCGCCTCTGCTCCTCCCGCCGATTATTCGATTGGCGCCGGAGACGGCTCGCGCCCCGGACGCATCAACGTCAACGAGTACGCGCCGGAGAAGCGCCTGCTGCTCAACGTGGAAGCCATCGCCTACCACGAAGGCGTCCCCGGACATCACCTGCAATTCTCGATCGCGCAGGAACTCACCGGCCTGCCCCCATTCCGCAAATACAACCTCGATCTGAATGCATACACCGAAGGCTGGGCCTTCTACTCCGAGCGCCTGGGACAAGAAGTGGGCTTTTATCAGGATCCGTACAGCGACTACGGCCGCCTGCAGAACGAAATGTGGCGCGCCGTGCGCTGGGTGGTGGATACGGGGGTGCACTCGAAGCACTGGACCCGCCAGCAGATGGTTGACTTCTTCCACGCACATACCGCGATGGATGATGAGAACATCAACACCGAAGTAGATCGCTACATAGCGTGGCCGGCGCAAGCGCTTTCCTACAAGATGGGACAGATGAAAATTCTCGAACTACGTTCGCGCGCGCAAAAACAATTGGGAGCGAAATTCGATCTGCGCGCCTTTCACGACGCGGTGCTCGATCAAGGCCCGCTGCCGCTCGATATGCTAGAAACAAAGATCAATGAATGGATCTCTGCCCGGAAATGATCCCTTCGATGCCTACCTGTAGAGACGGGGCTTGCCCCGTCTCACTCCGCCGCAGAAGACGCAGCGAGCCGCGTCTCTACTGCACCTTCTCCGCAGCTTCCCGATAAGTCCCGAATTTCTTGGCAACCGGTTTCAGTGTCGGATAAAACTGCACAAAGACATGCTCGACCGCGGCATGCTCCTCATGACAAGTCCAGCACCCGGCCTTCGGATTAGCGCTCGCGGATTTCGTATCTTCGTCAAAATTGAAGTAGGCCCACTTGTCGGGAAAACGACTTTCGTCTTTCACCTCGACGCCGATCCCCATCGAATCAGTCTGATAGTGTCCTACTTTGTTGATCGAACCTTTACTGGTGGCTCCGCGATCTTCCACAACGAACATCGTCTTATCCGGCCATTTACCGGACTTCATAAATTCCCGATAAGCCCACTGCGGCACAAAGACGTTGGTGAACATTTCATGGCCGGCTTGCGCGCTGTAGCTCATGCCAAGGCCGGAGGACAAAAAAATCCACTCGCGATAGTCGACGGGTTGCAGCAGTTTGTTGTCGCCAGCGTACTGCGGCTGTCCGGGCGCAGAATCGGGTGAGGCCGCCAAAAAAAACGTGGCAGCCAGGGCGACAACGAAAACGATCAGAGAAGCGGGGATCGAGCGACGCATGGAAATCTCCTTGGAGTTTCGACGTCGACCAGGTGGAAACGTTATCCCCCGATACGCAATCGGGCAAGAAGAAGTCCGAACTTGCCGCAACTCACAATCACATCCACGGCATGTCACGAAGGAGCAACCGTTGCCAGAGCGGCCTCTGATTCCGGACCGCGCCCTCCAAAGCGTCTCTTCAGTCGCAGGAAGGGTTCTTCGAAGTACCAGCGGGAAAGGTAGGCAACGGCGACTGTGAAACCGGCCGCAATACCGAAAAGCAAAAGCATGAGATTGAAGTGCCGGCCGGCCGCAGGCATTCCGGGGAAAAAACGGCCCACAACGTAGTCTTCGAGGTCAAAGACAAGCATATGAATAAGGTAAACGCCATAACTGATTTCCCCGAAGAATTGCAGCACCGGCCGGTTTACCACAGCCTTCCAGCGGGAAGTTCCAGCCAGAAGCGCCAACGCAACCGCACCTGCAAAGAAAAAATTCAGCGCTGTTTCCCGCAAGGTAATACCCAAGAGTCGGCTGGCACGAAATATTCCAAACGGATAACCCGCTGTAAACATCGTCACGCTCACTGCAAGACAGATCAGCGTGACGATGCCCATACGAGCGCGTGTTCCCCATGAACCGCGAGCCAAAGCAGCCAACACTGCTCCTGTTGCTAGTCCGTCCGCCACCAGCCAGGTGTATCCAGAACCTGTGTCGTAGCCCCGAATGAAATAGAAGGCTCGCAAGCATGGGCAGAGGATACAAATGATCGCTCCAACAACGGCGACCCCGTGTCGCGATAGCGAGCGCACGGCGGCGGGCCATAGCAGGTAGAAGTGTTCTTCGACCGCCAAAGACCACAGAACACCGTACTGCATCGGTACTCCAAAAAGACCTGTGACGTTGGACAGGTAGAAAAAGCTAAGTCCCAGAAACGCCCAGGACGCCTGCCGGTTGACCCACCCAGTTCGCGTCAAGACCGCGAGAAGTAGAAGCACTCCGTAATACAGCGGCAAGATGCGCAAGGCACGTCGAGTATAAAAGCTCCGGTAGTAGTCTGCTTTGGGCTTGGTATCGAGCAGGATGCCGGTAATCAGGAATCCAGAAAGTACGAAAAATAGATTTACGCCCATCCAACCGGGTAGAGTGGCTGCGACAAATAGTTTTGGAAATCCCGAGAGACTCTGAATGCCATAGCGGAAACCGAAGCCATGAAAAAAAAGGACGAGGAGGACGGCGATCCCGCGAATCGTATCCAGTTCCGGCATGCGGGATCGCAGCAGGCCCGTGGCCGGGACCGTCAGCACCGGTTTCTCGAAGCTTGAGCCTGTCATTGAACTGGAAGCGTAAGAGACTTTAGCTCAAACTAGTATGCCATCTCTCCGGAGACAAGCAGAATTCCAGTGAGCGGCAACGCAGGAACCGAGGGTACTTCTTCTGGTTCCTTCCCCTACATCACGTCGTTGCGTTTTCGCAAGAACGCCGGAACGTCGAGATCCTCCGCCTGATAGCTGGGAGGGGCAGACCGCATCCCATCAAGCGAAATCACTTCGGCATGCGAGGCATTACCCGGTTCGCGAAACGCTACCGGCGCGGGATCTGACTCGAACGCCGCCTCCGGAACGAAAACTGGCTCGGGCTCGGCCACCGTTTCGGGCTCGTCAAAGTGATTGCGCTGGCGCGAAGCCTCTCTCGATACGTCGCGCGACAGAATCACCGGATCATAGTTTTCGCGGTGGCGCGCACGACGCATGTCCTCTTCTTTGAAGCCCGTCGCGATCACTGTGATTTTGACCGCATCTTTCATCTTCTCGTCCAGAACCGCGCCGAAGATGATGTTGGCATCTTCGTGAGCCGCACCCTGAATAATCGTGCAAGCCTGCTGCACTTCGGCAAGCTTCAGCGAATTCGACCCCGTGATGTTGATGAGAATGCCGCGGGCTCCATCGATCGCGCCCGCCTCGAGCAGCGGCGAAGCGATGGCACGCTGCGCGGCTTCCACAGTGCGGTGCTCGCCGGCAGCGGTTGCCGTGCCCATCACCGCATAGCCCATCCCCGCCATGATCGCCTTCACGTCGGCGAAGTCGCGATTGATGATGCCCGGGATGGTGATGATGTCGGAAATGCCTTGCACCCCTTGGCGAAGAATATCGTCGGCGATGCGGAAGGATTCGAAGAATCCCGCGTTCTCAGCGACCGCCAGCAATTTTTCGTTAGGGATCACGATGGTGGTATCCACCGACTCCATCAGTTCAGAAATACCGCGTTCCGCCTGCTGCATGCGGCGTTTGCCTTCAAAGGCAAAAGGCTTGGTAACCACGGCGACGGTGAGCGCGCCCATCTCGCTGGCGAGCGAGGCGATGATTGGCGTCGCGCCGGTGCCGGTTCCACCGCCGAGTCCGGCGGTGACGAAAACCATATCGGCGCCTTCCAGGGCTTCGATGATTTTGTCGGAATCTTCCAGCGCGGCTTTGCGGCCGATCTCGGGATTGGCGCCGGCGCCAAGTCCATTGGTCAGCTTCACTCCGAGTTGAATCTTGGTCGCGGCGCGCGACATCCGCAGAGCCTGCAAGTCGGTGTTGGCCACAATGAATTCGATGTGTTCCATACCCGAATCAATCATGCGATTGACCGCGTTGTTGCCGCCGCCGCCGACACCGATGACCTTGATGCGAGCATCGTTGCGAGCTTCTTCGTTAAAGCAGATGCGGAGTCCATTGTCTTCCATAATTCACCTCGTAAAATCAGTTGTCAGCTCTCAGCTCTCAGTGCCTCGTTCCGCCGTGTCCCTGTACTTTGATTCCCCTGTGTTTCCCTGTGTTTCCCTGTGCCCTCTGTGGTAAAGATTTTTGTCCCTCACCACAATCCCTCACGCGCCCTTTCCCGCAAACAGCGCTTTCATGCGAGAACCAAAACTCGGCTCCTGCAAACCACGCGCCAGCCGCGCCCGGTGCCCGTAATACGCCATGCCCAACACCGTCGCGAACTCCGGCTCGGCGAGAAACGACGGCATCTTCGCCATCGGCGTCGGCCAGGCGAGACGCGCCGCTCTCCGGAGCACCGATTCCGCCACGTCGAGAATGCCGGGAAGCCGCGAAGCCCCTCCGCTCAGCACGATTCCGGCGATGCAGTGCTCCAGAACGCCGGCGTGGCGCAGGTTGTCGCGCAGCAACTCGAAAAGCTCGCTGGCGCGCGGCCCCAGAATCTCGCCTGCCATGCGCTGCGGCATCATGCGCGAGGGCCGGTCTCCCACCGACGGCACCTCGACTTCGTTGCCTTCGGGGATGAGCGTAGGCACAGCGTTGCCAAAATTCTTTTTGAGTGTCTCCGCGTCCGCCAACCCCGTACACATGCCAACCGAGAGGTCGCTGGTAAAGTGGTCGCCGCCGACCGGAATCACGGCCGTATGCGCGACTGCGCCCTGCTGAAAGACAATCAGATCACACGAACCAGCGCCGAGATCGACCAGGCAGACGCCCAGTTCGCGTTCGTCCGACCGCAGCACGGAGTCCGCGCAAGCCAGCGGCTCAAAGATGGTGTCGTCGACGTGGACACCAGCCCGGTTCACCGCGGTCACCAGGTTCTGCGTGGCGCTCGAAGAAGCGGTCACAATGTGCACGCGCACTTCGAGGCGCGTGGCCATCATGCCCGTGGGATCCTGCACGCCGGGCTGATCGTCGAGAATGAATTCCTGCGGCAGCAAATGGAGAATTTCGCGATCCCCTGGCAAAGGCACGGTACGAGCTTTGTCCACAGCCTGGCGGATTTCCTCGCGCCCGATCTCGCGCGACCGTGCGCCGAAGCTGATGCCGCCATGGCTGTTCATGCCGCGGATATGCGCGCCCGCAATGCCAACCAAGGCATGCTCGATGGCAATGCCCGCCACGTCTTCCGCATGCTCCACCGCTTTTTGAATGCCGCGGACGGCCTTGTCGAGTTCGGTAATCACGCCCTTGCGCAGGCCTCGAGATTCGCTGATGCCGTGACCGCGATAACGCAATCCGTGGTCGCTCAGTTCGGCCACAAGAACTGAGGTCTTGGCGCTGCCTACGTCAATGGCGGTAATGAAGTTGGGCTCGTGGCTCGGCATAATGATGGTGATGTTCCTCGCTAGTTCTGCGGAGTCTCCTTCTGAATTCCAGCGCTCGGTTTCTTCTGGCCCGTGGCAACGGCGACGGACGGCGAGGGTACCGCCGGATGCCTGGGCACGATGGTTTTGTGGACGGCGACTGCCGCGGCACTTCCCTTTGGCCTTAGCGCAACCTGATCACCTGGCGCTTGTTTAGCTGGCGCGTGTTTCGCAGGAGTATGACGAACTGCCGCGCGATGAACTGCCGCTTTCGGCGCAGCTTTCGCCTTGAGCTTTGCCTCCTTTTTCGCCGCAGTTACAGGCAGGGAATGAGCTGCATATTTTTCATAGTTCACGATCGCCGCGGTTTTCACTCCCGCTGCCATTGCCGCCTTGGCCGCCGCCGGCGTCAAGGAAGGTTGCCGTGCCATCCCGTCAAGGTCGGGATTCACGATGATCTGGCCGTCATAGCGCAAGTCCACCGATTCAAGCTTGTCGAACTGCTGCCGCCACTGCTGCACATGGGTCACGTAGGTTTTATAACGCTGCAGGTAATTGCCCGCGCCGAGATGTACCAGCACTTCGCCGTTTGTATCGGCGGCCAGAACTTTCACGTCCTCGGTGTCGGTGAGGTCGACTTCGCTCAGTCCCTGGGAATAATGGGCGCCGCTGGAATCAAGTTCACGAACCAGTTCGTTGTAACTCTTCATCCGAGCCGCGCGGGTGGAGAGCGGTTCACCGGCATTCATGCCCGCGATCACGGCAAACGAATACTTGCGCTTGCCGGCCGCACCAAGTTCCATCAGCGTGCCCCCGGCGTCGATCAGCGAAATGTGTGAGCCGACGCGAGCGAAGGCAACCGGCGTCCGTTCATGAATCTCGATGCGCAGGCGATTCGGCACGAATCGCATGACGCTCGCCGATTCCACCCACGGAATCTGTTCCAGTTGCAGTTTGCGTTGGGCAAGGGGAATGAAAAAAATGTTGCGGCCGATATCTTCGCCCATCACTTCCATGATGTGCGCGTGCGCGACGTGCTCAGCGCCGCTAACTTCGATCTGATCGCTGGAATCGACGCGAAAACGCCACGAGCGCTCTCCGTAACTGTAGAGGCCCAGGCCGGCGGCTCCGAGAATCGCAAGAGCAAGGAGCGCCACGGCGACTCGCTTCAGCCAATTGGCAGTCTTTTGCGGAATGGATCCGCGCCGGGCCGAGACTCGCTTCTGTCCGCGCAGAAATGGGGATTCCTGCTCCGCTTCCAGATCGACGAGCCGTGCGTCGTCGAAGGGCTCGCGCTCGAGAGCCCGATGCTCAGAAACATCGCCGGGAAGCGGATACAGCTCTTCCTGTACCGCGCTGGAACTTGATTTCCGCGCCACTCTTTCGAGTCAGTTGTCGACAGAAAACCGCTGAGCAAAATTACTATAACTGGTTTTCGCGAATTGAGACAGTGCCAAGTTGGTTCGGCTGCCGGCGCAGCAAGGCTCGTGTGGGATGCTCGTGTGGGGACGGGCGACTCGCCCGTCCAAGCCGAGCGCAGCTCGGCAGCCAGCCCGAGGTGAGTTTTCCGCAGAGACGGAGCTTACCCCGTCCAACTCTGCAATAGCAGAAGCAGCAAACCGAGAGTCGATCAGCGTCCAACGCTAGAACGAGTCCTCAACATCCAGGGAATCGTCCGCCAGCCTCAATCCCGCGTTCACCGCGATCCGCACACCTGTCTTCGGGCAAATCACCGTCACTCGGGATTCACCGTGCGCCCCAGCCTGAACTGAGACCGCACGCCCAAATTGAATCTGCTCGATCTCCGCGCGCTGCGTTTGCGCCTGTGCGCGAATTACATCGGCCTGGGCACGAACCTCATCCCGAAGAGACTCGGCCTTATCCCGAACCAACTCGCCCTGAGCCCGCGCCATTTCCGCTCTGCTGTCGGCGGCAAGCAGATTGTCCGCCGGGAATTCCTGATGGCCCCTCGGCGCTGTAGCGACCGCCAGAGTTTTTTCCGCGCGTGTCGTAATCCTGCACAATGCCGAGCCAGCATGTTCGGCAACCCGATGCAGCGGCACAAAACTTCCATGCCGGTATTCGCTGTTCAGCGTCAGCGCAAATACTCCGAGAGCGATCCAGTAAGCGGCTTTATTCGTGTTCATGAGACGTCCTCATCGTATGGGCCTTGGACGGGCGACGGGAAAAAAGGTCAACCGGAGAAGGATGTTTTGTGAGGAGGCCGCACAACGTGTCGTTTACTGTCTATGTGCACTAGCCCTCGCGCCATTCGCCTCCAGCGTCTCCAGCATCATCGCACCCAGCTGCGAGACACTGCCCGCGCCCAGCGTCAGAACCATATCGCCCGGTTGCGCGAGCACAGCAACCGCGGCGACGGCGTCGGAAAAAGAAGGAGAATATGCCACGCTCCCACTCCCAGCCGCGGCAATGCGGCCGGCGAGAGCTTCCGCCGTAATGCCCTCGATGGGCTTCTCGCTGGCTGGATAAATGTCGAGTAAACAAAGCGTGTCGGCGTCGGCGAAGGCGGTTGCAAACTCATCCATCAGATCGCGCGTGCGGGTAAAGCGGTGCGGCTGGAAGATCACATGGACGCGGCGAAATCCGCACTGGCGAGCCGCGGCCAGCGTGGCCCGGATTTCCGTCGGATGATGCCCGTAATCGTCAATTACGCTAACACCAGCCGACTTGCCCTTGAACTGAAAGCGTCGGTCCACACCGCGGAAATCGTCCAGCGCGGAGCGGATCTTCTCCGCCGGAATGTCGAGCGCAGTGCCCACCGCAATCGCAGCCGTTGCGTTCAGAACGTTGTGCGCGCCCGGCACGTGCAGCGTGAACTCTCCGAGATCTTTCTCCTTATAAGTAACCTGGAACCGGATGAGCGGGCTGTGCTCTCCGGCCCCTGCTGCCGGCCCATTTGAGGCCGGCCCCATGCGAATCAGAAAATCCGACCCTCGGCTCGTTCCGTACCTAGTCACCCGCCGATGAACGCGCGGCAACAAGCGCCGCAACGCCAAGTCATCATTGCAGGCGACCACCACGCCATAAAACGGAACACGCTCCATGAATTCGAGAAATGTCCGCCGAACATCGCGCATGTCGCGGTAGCAGTCCATGTGCTCGCGATCAATGTTCGTGACCACCGAGAGAATCGGCGAAAGCTTCAGAAACGACCGGTCGCTTTCGTCCGCCTCGGCGACCAGGTATTGTGATTTGCCGAGGCGCGCGTTCGAGCCCATCGCATCCACGCGCCCTCCGACCACAACCGTCGGATCAAGGCCGCCCGCGGCCAGCACAGCCGCGACCATCGAAGTCGTGGTCGTCTTCCCATGCATTCCGGCAATCGCAATGCCGTACTTCAGACGCATCAGTTCCGCCAGCATCTCAGCGCGCTGAATCACCGGAACATGCAACCGGCGGGCGTCGGCGATTTCGGGGTTATCGACTGGGATCGCGGAACTGGTGACGACAACATCCGCGCCAACGATGTTCGCGGCAGCATGTCCTTCAAAAGTCGTCGCACCCATAGCAGCCAGCCGCTGCGTGACCGCCGAACTCCTCAGGTCGGACCCGGAAATCTTGTACCCAAGATTCAGCAATACCTCGGCAATGCCACTCATGCCGATGCCACCGATACCCACGAAATGAATGCGCTGAATCTTGGCGAACATGGAAACCTGGTTCCCGCCTGAATCTGAGGGATCAATGCTTATGGAACAGAGCTGATCTATAAGAGCCGATGATAGATGATTTGCGCCTTCCCCTGTGCTTCCCTGTGGCACCCCTGTGTCCCCTGTGGTTAAGCTTTTCTCCGCGCGCCCTCAGTGCCTCGGCGGTGAAAACGTTCTACTCACCACCAGCCAGCCGCACGACCATCTCCGCAATCTCCTCAACCGCCTTAGGATGTGCCAAAGACCGAGCCGCCGCCGACATGCTCCGCAGTCGCCCCGAATCGCCAATCAAAGCCGCAATCGTATCGACCAGGTAAGCAGCCCCCAGATTGCTTTCTTCCACAACCACCGCCGCGCCCACTCGTTCCAGCGCCCGAGCGTTCACATTTTGATGATCATCGGCAGCCGCCGGAAACGGCACAAAAATCGCTGGCTTGCCCGCCGCAGTGATCTCGCCAACTGAGCTGGCTCCCGAACGGCAGACCAGCAAATCGGCGCGCCCGAACGTCCCCGGCATATCGTCAATAAACTTGTGGACTTCGCCCGAGATACCTGATCGCTGATAAGCGGCCAGCACATGGTCATAGTCGCGCTGCCCCGTCTGGTGAATGATGTGGATCCCGGGAATCTTCGCGCGCAATCCCTCCAATGACTCAATCATCGCCTGATTGATAGCCCGCGCCCCCTGACTCCCTCCAAAAACCAGCAGCGTAGGCGGGCCACCAGTCTTCGGAGAAATCGAAAAAAATGCCGAGCGCACCGGTACGCCCGTCACTCGGCAGTTCGGAAAATAGCGGCAAGTCTCTTCAAAGTGCACCGCCGCCGCCGAAACCCAACGCGCGATCATGCGATTGGCAAATCCCGGCACAACGTTAGGTTCAAAAGCCAGCGTAGGAAGCCGTCGCCGGATCGCCGCGACCATAGCCGGTCCCGAGGCATATCCCCCAACGCCAATCACAACTTCCGGATCAAACTCCGAGAGCATCCGCGAAGAAGCCGCAATCGCACGCGGCAAGTCAAACATCGTCTTAGCCCGCGTCATCAGGCTGACATTTTTCAGAGCGCCGACCTGAATCAGTTCCAGACGAAACCCCGCCTGCGGCACCAGCCGAGTCTCGATCCCACGCGCCGTCCCGATAAACAGAACCTCGGCGCCAAGTTGTTTCTTAAGTTGTTGAGCGATGGCGAGGGCCGGAATAACGTGCCCGCCCGTTCCACCGCCCGCAATGACTATGCGCATGAATTTTGGTTTCCTGAAAAGCGCTCCCTGATTCTTGACCGCAGGTGGAATCTCTTACTTACGCTTGGCAATTAGCATCATGGTGTAGTCATCGAGGTCAATCAAGGCTTCATCGCTTACCGCTTTGAGCCGTTCCCGACGTTTCTGTCGTAACGATGTTTCAGTCGAACCCAAGGATTGAGTTCGCTGTTTCAATCCGATTTTGTCCCTGCGATGCACGAGTTCCTGTGCGTAGGTCCGAGACGCCGACGGTTTGGTCGCGTCTCCAGCAAATGCGGAAAGTGCCTGGTCTGCGGCGTCGGTTTGTGCATACCAGAGCAACAGAAGCAGGCTCTTTTGCGCAGTTTGATCTTGCTCGACCTTAACGCGATCCATTGCCGGTTGCAGCCAGTAGTCCGGATCGGTCGGCAACAACAGATAGATCAGCACGTAGTCCTGTCCAAGTGTCAGGACGTGCTGTGGGATGAATACCTTGAAGTTGGGTTGCTCAAGAACGTGAAATGCGGCAGCCGTCGTGTCCTCGCTCAAAGTCGCAATGCGGTGCACTTGTATGAAATAGTCCTTTGCCTGCACGTCGCGCAGGTCGCAGCGCGCCATTGCAGCAATCGCGATTTTACGACTCGCCGAGGCATCTGAGAGGCTGAGCAGAAGCATGCTGCCGTCGTAGAGAAAGAACGGCGGGTTCTTGAAATCGACGAGTTCCTCTCGGAGGGCAGGTACATAGAGCGACGGTTCTGCTTTCGCCTTCGTCCAGAACTGATCGAGGGCTGCGGACTTCTCGGTGATTTGCCGATTGCTCAGTAAGTGCGGTTGGAAATCGTAGGTCTGTTGAATCTGCTGGTGGATAGAGGCAGACTGACTCGCGGTTGAGCTTGGGATCAGGAACAGTATGGCTAGGAAACAACAGATGGCGCTGCGTTTCATGCGGTTATTCTACTCAGCCTTGATTGTTGGCGTATACAGACTTGCGATGTCCACCTCAGACCGAGATGCCTACTCGGCGATCTCCGCATATTCTTTCCTCGCTTCTTCCAGCATCGCCAGCACCGACGCCTTCTCCGCCTCCGTATTCCACGAAGCATTACCTCGCACCGACGCAATCAGCCGGTCAATCCAACCCACAAAATAAGCCGCATCTGCCGCGCTGCGCACCGGCGCACCCGCCACGCTCACATATACCGGACTCGTCGTAGCATAAGGATACAAGTCAAGAATCGGATACTCCGCCTTGTCGCTGAAAGCACGCAGAACACACCACCCGCTAGACTCGAGTGGGATAGAGCCATCGACATGCGCCGACGTACGCTTGCCATCAAGAGCAAGTTCCCGCTTCACCTTCCCGTTGCAGACGACTTGCAGATGATCGACCGGCACGATCGAAAACATTTCGGCCGAAAACCGCACTTCTCTCTTCTTTTCTAAGCGCACTTCACCGCCGATCGGTTGCTCGCCCATCCAGAAGTCGAGCAGCGGCCCGTTCGTAGCAAACGTCCGGCCCGCCTTGATGGCCGCTAGCCATGGCTCAATCTTCAGAGGCCCCCAGGGCACTTCGGCATACACACGATTCAGTCCCACCGGCCCGCGCAACGACGCGTAATTCCCCATGAAATCCGTGCCCGCAGCCGTGGGCAATCGAAAACCGCAATTCAGCAGCTTGTACCACACCTCCGCCGTCGACTTATGATCGGAAAAACCAACCACCTCGATGTAATCCACCTTGCCCAGCGCCACATCCGCGGGTAACTCGGCAGTAAGAGAAGCGTCCTTCGCCGGATCAGGAATGCTGTCGAAAGGATGTACGTACCCGACCAGCGCACCCTGTTCATGCGCCATGTCGGCAACATTCGCGTTCGCCGGAAAAAGGCTCGCCGCCGCCGTATTCGGATAACCCGCATATCCCGGAAGAAGAAGGTTACGGGTCAGGCTCAGCAATCCCAGGTGTCCCCAATAACTCGTGTGATACTCCTGCCCGTGCAGCAGCAGATGGTTCGCGGTCGAAGCCGGATCTAGTTGTGGCGAGAAATAAGCAATGTCGGGAATGCGCTGCTCTTTGTTGACGATCAGATTCTCGACGATGGCCAAATTCTCCGCGTCCGCCTGGTCCACCAGATGCGCCGGAGTATTCCGATACGTCCCCGCATAGTTCATGTGTGTATGAACGTCGCCGCTGACCCAATTTGGCACTTCATCCACACCGATAAAAAGCGGCACGATCCGTACTGTGAGGAGTGCTGTGCTATCCGCCTTCACCTCCACTCTTCGCTGCTCAAAATGATTTTCGAATCCGCGCATGACATCGACTTCGACATCGCCGGCGGGCACAGTGATCTCGGACACTCCTGATGTGTCGAAGTAGTGCGCCTCAAACGGCCTCTCGGAGCGATCGAAGCTGTCGTCGGCGTGCATCCATGCATTATCGGGAGCATAGGCCAATCCATCAGCCCCCGTTACAAAAACTCGCGCCGACACTGGGTGTTGCAAGGTCAAATCATCCACCACGCGAAGTGAAATTCGCCCCATAGGCTTCAAATATTTCCGTTCGCGCGCCAGCACCTCCGTCTGCTCTCCGCCGGGAATCGTCTGTACCCACAGCGAAGTATTCCCGTTTCGATTGGAGATAAACGCGATCTTCGATCCATCCGCCGACCATCGCGGATTCACGTTGTCAAAAGCGCCATAAGAGATCGGGAACGCATCGCCTCCCGCCGCAGGCATGACCCAGAGTTGGTGCCAGCTCTGCCCCAGATACGACGCATACACCATGCGCTTGCCATCGGGCGAAAAATCCGGCCGAGCCTTCCAGTTCGTTTCTTCATAATGGATCTCTTTGTAATGAACGTCGTAATGAACATCGGCCGCCTCGACACCCGCCTCCGCCTTGACCTTCCAGAATCCGCCCGTGCCGTAAATGTGTCCCCGGTTCGAGACAAAGAGAATTTCCGAGCCATCCCGCGTCCATACCGGACTGATCTCGTGGTCCACCTGGCTGTAGTAATAACGAGGCAGCGAGCTGACATTTTCGGGAGTAAGTTGCCGCACGTCGCTGAGTAATCCGTCTTCGAACCGGCCCACAAAAATATGAAAGTGACCCTTACAGGACGTCGACACAAACGCCAACCGCTTCCCGTCCGGCGAGAATCGAGGCTCCACATTCACCGCGCCTCCGGAAGTCATCTTCCGTGTCCGTCCGTCTCGCGTATCCAGCGACCACAACTCAACAGCATCGTGATCGTAGCGTGCAAACACCACCCAGCGCTGGTCGGAAGACCAGTCTGGCTGATAGTCGTAACCCGGTCCGGCTGTAAGCTGCTCTGCCTTTGCGCTACCCAGGTCCTGAAGCCACAACGAGCCCGCCATCGAGTACACCAGGCTGCGCGAATCCGGCGACCAAGCCGCCGCGCTCGGCCCCGTTGTCAATTGCGGCAAATACATCTCCCGGAAATAGTAAGGATGGGGCAGATCGATCTGTTTGAGCACTTGTTCACGCTGCGCGAAACAAGGAACACAGCTAAGGAGAAACAAACAACCCAGTCGGAACTTGAACAAGAGCCCTCCACCGCACGTGTGGAGCGGGCGCCCTCGCCCGCTGCCTTTAGCCCAACGAGACCGTTCTACCCCGAAACTCGCACCCGCCGAGCCCAAAGCCAATTCAGCAAAGCCGCCCCCACCGTAGCCGCCAAAATCACCGACTTACTCAAATCCACCTGCGTCGACAGTGCCACGGCGATCCCAATCCCCAGCACCGCCAGCGCCGGCCCCCCGGGCAGCCGCAAACCGGCAGTTTGCGGCTGCTTTCGCCGCAAGGCGATCAGAGCCGCGCAAACCACCGCGTAGTAGAACAGCCGGGCGACCACCGACAGTGTCACATTCCAGGCAAAACTCCCCGCGATCGCCAGTCCCCACACGGCAACCGCGTAGAACAGGATCGAAAACCATGGTGTATGGAATCTTGGACTCACCGCGGCAAACACTTGTGGCAGATCGCCTCCTTTGGCGAGCGCGAACGTGACCCGCGGCATTCCCAGCAGCTTGGCGCCTAAATAGCCATACACGGAAACGAGCGCCCCAATCGCAACCAAGGCAGCGCCCCGATTGCCCATCGTCATGCGCGCAACTTCGGCCAGCGGACGATCCGTGGTCGCCCCGGGCCCCAGCACTCCGACCACTACCCATTGCACCAGCGCATAAATTGCGGTGCAAGCGACCAGGGCCACAAACAGCGCGAAGGCGGCGTCCCGCCCTGGATCCTTTGCCTCGCTCATGGGCGCAAGCGCCGATTCAAATCCACCGTAGGCGAAGATCAGCAGGACCATTGCCTTCATCCACACGCTGGCCGGCATCGCAACCCCCGCACCCCACGGCACCGGATGGATGATCGTAACCGCCGCTCCCGCCGACACCACCATCAGCAAGGGCAGAATCTTTGCCACCGTGAACACATTGCTCACCGCCGTCCCCTGCCGCGCACCCCGAGCGTTTATCAGCGCCAACAGGCCCACCAGTAACGTCAGGATCACAAAGCGCGGCCAGGGTTCTTTCGCCGCCGGCCAGAATTCCGCCAGATAAATGACAAACAAATTAGCATTCGCCGCCGGGGCAGCCGTCTGCGCCAGGTACAGCATCCAGCCGACTAGAATTCCCGCCAGACGTCCGAACGCCGTACGCGCGTATAAGTACGGCCCGCCCGACTCGGAAAATTGCGAGGCCACCTCGGCGAAGCAGGCCATTATCACGCCCATCGCAGCCCCCGCAATCAACACGGCCAGCACACTGCGTTTCCCGAGAAGCCCAGCCACCGTGGCCGGCAACCCAAAAATGCCACTCCCGATAATCGAGTTCACCGCCAGCGCGGCCAGGCTCCAACGGCCAATGGCCCGCACCAGGCCAGTTTGCGGTGATGTCATCGCGAAACCGTTTGTATCACACGCAGCCCCCCTCCCTTGAATTAAACTTCTTCACGGGCGTAACTACGACTATGCCTGGAGCGATTCCATAACTGCCAGCCAGGAGAGTACTAATATTGTGGCCGCATCCATCTCCGACATCCGGCTCTTGCTGAAAGTCAAATCCCTGCCAAAGTCGCCTCACTCCCGGTCCGTCTTCATCACGGGAGGAACCGGCTATATCGGAAGCAGTCTGATTCCCGCTCTTCTCGAGCGAGGACATCGGGTCCGCATACTCGTCCGCCCCGGCTCGAAAGCCAAGCTGCCCGCCGAATGCGAAGTCGTCTCCGGTAATGCGCTCGACGCCAACAGTTACCGCCAACTCATTCGGCCCGCCGATAGCTTCATCCACCTGGTCGGCGTCCCTCACCCATCCCCGGCAAAAGCCGCCGCGTTTCGCGCCATTGACCTCGTCTCCGCCCACGAAGCCATCTCCGCTTGCGCCGAGCTAGGCATGCGGCATTTCATCTATCTCAGCGTCGCCCACCCCGCCCCGTTTCCGATTATGAAGGACTACATCGCCGTGCGCTCCGAATGCGAACAGATGATCCAGGAGCGGCGTCTCAATTCCACCATCCTTCGGCCCTGGTATGTGCTGGGACCGGGACACCGCTGGCCCTACATCCTGCTGCCCTTTTACAAGGTGTGTCAGTGGCTCCCGTTCACGCGCGCCGCCGCCTTGCGACTGGGTTTGGTTACTCTTGAGCAACTGATCCTCGCTCTCGTCGAAGCCGTGGAATCGCCCGTCCAGGGCATCCGTATCGTCCCTGTCCCCGAAATCCGCTCCGCCGGACTGCAACTGTCCCGCGCAGCAACCCGCAAGACCGCCTGAAAATGACCGCGTGAAATCGCCCGCCCCGTGT
>Ga0209647_1000320_pt1 | contig 45231 bp, 64 predicted proteins | sample GraSoi_2013_60cm_FD_185827 | JGI IMG/M metagenome (GOLD analysis project Ga0209647, IMG submission 185827) | Grasslands soil microbial communities from the Angelo Coastal Reserve, California, USA - Sample 9_17_2013_60cm (SPAdes) (version 2) | ecosystem: Environmental > Terrestrial > Soil >...
CTCAAACTCCCCCACACTGTTAAGGGTGGGGTCGTGCAGGCGCCTGCACTCGCTATCTCTTTCTGCACACATCATCGTTTCGCTTTCCGTGCGAGCGCACGCATGAGGGGGGAGGGCTTCGAGTACGCCTTCACCATTTGCTTTTGCAATCGCGCTTGCATGCGCGCGAGCTTCGCCGGCGTAAGCGTGTGACGCTTCACCGCTTGTCGAAAGAGATCGCGGAGCTCGACGACATCGGCAAGCTTCTCGGCGAGAAGCGATGAGCTCTCAGGCGTCGATGAGCGATTGCAGAGATCGCCGATCGTGTTGGCCAATCGCTCGGCTTGCTCTTCTGCACGAACGAGAAGCCTCAAGGTCGGCACTCTCGAAACTCGATACTTGCCCTTCTCGCCGATTCGAATCTTCTTCATGACCGGTTCCTTTGCGATGTGGTTCCTAAGTCTTGGGAACAGGTACCGGTGCCGGGTGTGATGTGTCTCCAACGACTGGTATCCCGTGCATATCCCCTTAAGGGATATATGCACTCGGGAACCAGTCGATTGAGAGTCACACTCGCGACCAGTTCCCGGCACAAAGAGTAAGGGGAGCGCTCGGGAATCGGTGCCATCTAGACCGCCCTCCACGTCATCGAGTTTCGCGGGCCTTTTACGCCAACGACGAGCGGGCCCCCAGCACGCTGCGGGCGAGCCAAGTCTTCGAGCGCTGAGAGAAACGTCGCGCGGCGCATCTTCTCGCATCGCTCGTAGAGCTGGTTGGAACTCGAGCCCGGGTTGGCCTTGACGAGCTCGAGCACGCGAAGGCACATTTGCTCGAAGGCTTGCGCGCGATCGACGGGCGACTTGCGTTCGGTGAATTCGCGCGAGTAGCGCTCGGCGTCGACGTGGACCACTTCGAGCCCCCACTTCGGCCGAATGGGCTCGTCGTCGGGCAAGAGATTTCGCGGCTTCTCGATGTCGAGAAACATCAAGTAGAAGTCGTCGAGCGTTTGGCCATCGGTCGGCGCTTTCTCGTGCGAGACCTTCACGGGTTTCTTCTTGCCCGTCGATTGCAGGATGAGCACCGAGTCGGCGCTTCCGAAGATCGCCCCCGAGCCCCGAAGCAAATCCTTCGCGGGGCGTTGGTGCTTTTGCTGCGCACCGGGCTTGCTCGTGTGGTGAATCACGAGAAACGTGCAGCCCGTTCGCTCCGACACGCGCATGAGTTGAAGAAGAAGGCGCCCCATGTGCTCGCTTTTCTCTTCGGTGCGTCGAATGAAGCCGACGAGCGCGTCGACGACGCAAAGCTTGTAGCCGCGCACGAGACGCGCGAGTTTCGCATCGGCCGCATCATCGTCGAGATGCAATTTCGGAAAGTTAGCGACCTTCAGCTTGCCCTTGAGCGCGTCGACGGGGAGCTTCATCGCTCGACGAAGGCGACGGTACCGGCGCTTCGCGAGCTTGCCGCTTTGGTCGTAGTTCAGGTGAAGCACCTTGCCCGTCGTCTCGACATGGTAGACGCCCCACACGTCCCGCCCCGTGGCGATCGAGATGGCGAGCGATTGCGCGATGACGCTCTTGCCCGTGTAGGAATCGCCGCCGATGAGCGTCGTGCGCCCTTCCCCGATGCGAAGTGCAGGCACGAGAAACTTGTCGTCATCATCGTTCGCGTCGTCGTCCGAGTCTTCGACTTCTTCGAGCTCGATGGCGTCGGGCCCAATCATCGAGAGTTGCTCGAGCTCGGTCGACGCCGCGATGAGAAAGGTTTTTGTATCCTCGATGGTTCCGTAGCCTTCGGCCGAAATGCGCGCGGCTTTGAAGATGAGTTGACGGCGAAGCCAGGTGTCGACGATGAGCCGCGCATACTTCTCGAGCTTGGGAGCGGCTGGTGCTTCGCACATGATGTCGACGAGATGCTCTTTGCCGCCGACTTGCGCGAGCCGATCGTGCTCGGCGAGCCACGTCATCACGTGCACGAGATCGGTTGGAAGCCCGCGACCGTAGTTCTCAAGGCATGCCTCGAAGATGCGTCGATTGGCTTCCGAGAAGAAATGGGTCGGATGAAGCATCGCGACGACTTGATCCATCGCGTGCGAGCCTTCGGGGCGCTCGGAATGCGAGCGCATGATCGCCGAAAGAAGCGTGTGCTCGGCTTGTAAGTTGTGCGGCGGCACACGCCCATCGATGGGCTTTGGGCCAGGCCCCGTATCTTTCGGTGCCGCCATTAGGACCACGAGACCTCGATGAAGACACCACACACCTTCTTCTTGCCCGAATCCATTTGCTCGTAGAAGACGGGCACGAGCTCGGGGTGCTTGCCCTGAATCGAGAATTCGGCGTCATCGAGGTTGAGCGCCTTCGCCGTTCCGTCGCGTACGAACTTGAGCGCACCGATGATGCCGTCGTCGTCGCCGATGTTGCCGCTACTCACGCGCGTCCACGTGATGCGCGTCGGCCGCTTCTTCCACATGTCCGCACCGAGAAGCCGCTTGATGCCCTGGATGACGCCCGACTTCGAGCGCTCACGACATCGCACATTGCCCATGCGGATGCCCATCGACGCGCGGCGCATCATCTTCGCGTGGTAGGGATCGCCGTCGTCCTTCACGCCCATCGCGCGCATGAATTCGTTCGGGCGCTTGGTGCGTAGCTGCGAGATGTAGACGACGAGATCGCCGTCATCGAGCGCGGCCCAACCCATGTCGATGCCCGTCTTCGTGTCGGGCGACATCAAGACGATTGCGTCGGCCGGCGGTCTCAAGTCGTCGGGGATGTCGACGGGTACACGACCGCGCGGGCGAAAGCGCTTGCATTCGAGCCCGCGCGCATCGCATCCCATGCACCGGCCCTTGCCTTTGTTGTGCGAGAAGCGCGTGCATAGGCACTTGCAGATTTCGGGCTTCGGCTTCTTCGTTCGCTTCTTCGGAAGCTTGAGCTCGAGTTGCGAGTCACTTTGTGGCATCGGACACCAAACGCGGCCGATCGAGTCGTTTTTTCGGATACGGGTACGGCGTGCGAAGGATGCGATGCACCTTCTTGCCGTCGGCGAGGATTTCCCATTTGCGATCTTTCCGGGCTCGACCCCAGGGTGACGGATCGATCGGAAGCACTGCCACGTTTTGCGACATCGGGAATCCTCACCAAGTAGGAATGGGGTACGGCACGATCGAGAAAACGCGCTTCGCTTCGTTGATGCGCTCGGTCGAGATCGCACGACCTTCAACCGAGCCACACCAACCGCGGGCGTAGGGCGCGAGCGGGAAGTCGGGGCACTTCTTCATCGACTCGCGGATTTGCTTGATGGCGATCTCGACCGCCTTCGGCCAGGACGAGCGCACGTCATCGCACGTGTACGGCTGGGGATAGTGCGTTTGGAAGGGTCCGCACGCATGCCCGCTATCGCCGAGCGCCGCGAGCGTGTAGTTGCTCTCGCGCGCACCGACGACGAGAAGAAGCGAACCGCACCGCCGTCCGTCGTCGCCCTTGATGAGCGGATCCTTGAGACAACCATCGGCGATGGCGCTGGCGCCGTCGTTCGCGATCGCCTTGAAGTGCCAACCGTGCGAGTCGGTCACTTCGATGCTCGCCGTGAGTGACCATGCGGTGAGGATCGCGAGCGGACTCATTCCGCTGCTTCTTCGTCGTCGTCCGACTGAGACGCATCGCGAACCTTGACGGCATCCTTCGACTCGAGCGTGATGGCGAATTCGCCATCGTTGTACGTCTCGAGCTCTTTCTTCTTCATCGCCTCGATGAGCGCCGCTTTCTTCTCGACGAGCTTCGTAGTCGTCTTGCGATGCGCATCGCGCGCGTCGACATACGCTTCGGCCTTCGCGGCGATGTCCTTGTCGCGCTTGGGCTCGGTATGCGGCAAATCCTGTTGCTTCGTCATGTGCGATCTCCCTTCGATGCAAATGGTTTCAACGATTTCGCGTCGGTCGGTATCCACGCTTCGATGGGCACCGCGTTCGATGTCCACTCGGCGATGCCGCGCGCGTACCGAATGCCCGGCGTCGAATGCCCGTTGACCCACTGAGAGACCGCCATCGCCGTCACGCCGAGCGCGATCGCTAGTTCAGTCTGCGATGTGTGGTGTTCAGTGAGAAAGCGGCGGAGCAGTTCAGCACCCCGCGCGTGTTCAGGCTTCTTCGCCATGCCCTGAGAACTAGACTCTAAAGAAAAGTTGCGCAAGCTAAAAAGTAGTTGTACCGTGGTTTCGCGTTCAGTAGGAGGACCCAATCATGAAGACCATCAAGATCAAGCTCACGAAGACCGACGTCACGCATCTCATGTGCATCGGGTGCGGCGGCTTTGGCGCCGAGCTCGCCATCTCGCCCGACGCAACCGACGAAGGCCCCGAGCCTCACGCCGGCGTGCACAAGAAGTGCGCGAAGACGATGCATGTGAAGAAGAGCTCGAGCGCGTCGTGAGCCCCGACGAGATTCGCGCGCTACTTCTCTCGAGCGCTCGAGCGGATGCGCGTGTGCTCGTCACCAACACGCGCAACGGTTCCGAGTGCATCGCCGTCGGCATCGTCAAAAGCCTTTCGGCAACGCACGTCGTCGTGTCGTGGCAATCGGGAGAGACCATCATCCCGCTCGCGGCGATCGTCGACGTGACCGTGCAGCGACGAGACAACCGAGACCCGCAACCCAAGTAGGAGAAAAGCCATGCCCGAGAAAGACGACAACGACCCGGCCGCGCGCGAGATGATCGCCCTTCGCACCATCAACAAACAGCTAACGAAGCTGAACAAGGCCGAGATCGAGCGCGTGCTTCGCTATATCGCCGAGAAATTCGGCTACAGCATCACCGAAAAAGGAGACTGACCATGACCGACCCGAAAGCAGTGGAGACCCCGAAGATCGGCGCGAAGCAAGACGCGCTCGCGAAAGTGACGACCGCCGCCGTCGCCGCGATCGCGCACGAAGAAGCGTTTCGCATCGCCTTCGAGCCCGCGAACTTCCAAGAAGGCTTCGAGCTCGCAAAGATGTTCGCGACGATCGGCTTCGCGAAGTGCACGACGCCCGGCGAAGCCATGTCGCGCATGATGGCGGGTCGTGCGCTCGGGCTCTCGGCCGTCCAGTCGATGAAGGGCATCTTTCTCGTCGACGGCATGCCCGGTCTCGAAGCGACGCTCATGCATGCGCTCTGTCTCTCGCATCCCGAGATCGAATACTTCGAAGCCGATCCGACGATGCCGCAAAACGGCGAAGAAGTGAATTGGCGCGCGAAGCGTCGCGGTCGGCCCGAGCAAAAGCTCAAGTGGACGATCAAGCAAGCCGAGCGCGCCGGGCTCTTGAAGAAAGACAACTGGCAGAAGGATCCCTTCGCCATGCTCAACGCGCGGTGCAAGGCCGCGCTCGCTCGGCTCACGTGCCCGGAAGCCATCCACGGCATGCACACCCCCGACGAGCTCGCGAACCGCGAAGCCATCGAGACGACGGGCGAGCTCGTGCCCGAGAAGGTCGAAGGGGTCGTTGTGCAGGCGCCTGCACGCGACTGGCGCGCGGAAGCCGACGCCATCAAGGCGAAGATCGTCGCGGCGTCGACCGACGACGAGAAGGGTGAAGCCCGCAAGCTCGCCAAGGGCTTCGAGGGTCCTGACGAGCTCAAGAAAGAGCTCTCGGACGAATACAACACGCGCCACTCGAAAAAAGCCGCGAAGGCCGAGCCGCCGGCGCAAGGCACGCTCCCGACCGAGGGCAAGTGAACGTCGCGCAATTGATCCTTCTTCTCTCGAAATGCCGGCAAACGGCGTTTGTGAAAATCCAGATCGCAACCGCCGAAGGGGTTACGGCGACGGCCGAGCCGACCAAACTCGAAGAGACGTCGCGTCGGATCGCGCACGAAACCTATGTAGACATTCTCACAATTTGCGGTGTCGAATGATCCTCACCGCGTCATCGCTCGAGCGCGCCGAAGCATGCCCAGCATCCTTCTGGCTCCCGCAAATTCGGAAGCTCACACCGGACGCCGAGCGCGGCACGTCGATCCATGCCTTCATCCGTCGCGTGCTCGCCGGCGCGACGGTCGAAGCATCGCTCTCGCATCTTCCCGAAGAGCTTCGCGACTGCGCTCGAGCGATCGACTTCCGAAAGCTCGGCGGCGATCTTCTCGATGTGCGCGCCGAAGCCGCGTACCTCTACAACGTCGAGACGCGCGAAGCGGTCTTTCTCGGGCTCAACATCGAACGTGAGTACGAGCAAAAGGCCGCCGAGCTCGGCGTCGACGTCTCCCCGATGCACATCGGCGTGAGCGTCGACTTCGAGGGCAAGACCTTCCAAGACATCCCCGTCGCGAACGAAATCAAGACGGGCAACGAAGTCGAAGCGTGCGCCGAGAATCGACAAGTGCACGTCGAGACCATCGTGCAGCACGCGGCGACGGGTCGCGAAGAAGTCGAGGCGCGCGTTCTCTACGTGCGTCCGAGCGGCAAGGTCTTCGTCGATCCGCACGTCTTCACGCTCATCGAGCTCGAAGACATCCAAGACGAATTGCTCGAGATTCACAACGGCGTCTTCCGTGCGAAGGGCGAAGTGCTCGCGGCGAAGTCGGGCATGGGCACGCTTCAACTTTCGCCCGGCGATCACTGCCGCTACTGCCCGGCGTTCCCAGTGTGCCCGGCGCAAACCGCGATGGTGCGCGCGATGTCGAGCGACGTCTCGGCGATCGCGGGCTCGCTCTCGGCGATGAGCCCGGCGGAAAAGGGCATGGCGCACGTCAAAGAGCGGCACTTCCGCACGCTTCTCGACGTCGTGCACGACGCGCTCAAGGTCGACGCGCGGCAAGAGCCCATCCCGCTTCCCGACGGCAAAGAGCTTCGAGAGATCACGTTCCCGAAGGAGTATTTCAATCGGCAAGATGCGCTCGCGCTTCTTCGCACGAAGGGTGCGACCGAAGACGAGATCAAAGCGCTCTACCAAGAGCGCGAAGAGAGCCAAGTGCGTTCGCTCAAGAAGCTCAAGCCCGGCGAGACGCCGAAGAAGCCACGTCGGCTCAAGGAAGCGGGCACATGAACGAGCGCGTCGTCTACGGACTGCATTGTGTTTGGTGGGACACAATCGATAAAGTCGCGGTGCTTCCGAGTGGTACGCCGTGTTGCCCCCATTGCGGCTCGGTGCTCTTTCAAGTCGACGACGAAGCGGCATGGTTCAAGAACGTCGACGCGCACGTCGAGAAGACCGGTGACAAAGAGTACCGGCCCCTCATCGAATGGCTTCGCGGCAAGTGCTTCATCAGCGTTCGCGTAGCGCGGGAGCGCTGGTACGCCGAGAAAGTGATGAAAGGCGTGTGACGGATGCGAAACCCCGCACACCCGAAGAAGAAGACCGAGCCTTCCGCATCGCGATCTTCAAAGTGCTCGAGCGCATCGCGACGGCGCTCGAGCGCTCCCATCCGGCACCGCGCGAGCTCTCGGTCGATCTCGACGGGAAGTACGGCGACACGAAGCTCAAATTCAAGCCGCGAGACTGGACGGGCGATTTCACGAAAGGGCAATCGTGCTCGAGCTCGCCGCCCGAGCTCCTTGATCTCTACGCGCAAGCGCTCGAGCACTTCGCGTCGAAGGCCGACGACACCCCCGACGGCCAGAAGAAAAAGAAGTACGACGAGCTCGACGCGGCGCGAGCTCGCGGTTGGGCGAAGCGGCATCGATCGGGTTGGAAGCCGACGGCGCCGAGCTCGACCGCCGCGACCGGCTGGGAAGCGCCGGCGATCGGCACGAGCCCCGCGACTGCACCGACCGCCGGCGACCCAAGGGATCCGCCTTTTGCAGATACCAGCGACCTCGATGATGAACCGATAGACGAACCGATTTGAAGGAGAAACGACCATGACCACCCAAACGACCGACACGAAGAACGGCACCGCCCCCCACCCGTCGATGCTCGAAGCGACGCTCGACATCACCGACGTCGACGAGAGCCCGATCAATCCGCGAAAGCATTTCAATGGGATCGACGAGCTCGCGAAGAATGTCGCCGTGCACGGCATCCTTCAACGGCTTCTCGTGCGTCCGGTGCCGGGCCCCGACGACGCGGCGCCGTATCAAATCGTCTTCGGAGCTCGCCGCTACCGCGCCGCGGTGAAGGCCGGCTTGAAGAAGATCCCCGTCACGATTCGCGAGCTCGATGACGCGCATGCCTTCGAGCTCATGGTCGTCGAGAATTGCCAGCGCGAAGACGTGCATCCCCTCGAAGAAGCGGAAGGCTACGAGCGGATGAACCGCGACTTTGGTTACAGCGTCGACGACATCGCCGGCAAGGTGCACAAGAGCCGCTCGGCGATCTACGCGCGCATGAAGCTTTGCGCGCTTTGCCCCGAAGCCCACAAGGCATTCTTCGCGGACAAATTCACCGCCGAGACCGCTCTCGCGATCGCGCGCATCCCGAGCCCGGTGTTGCAGAAGGATGCGATCAAACAACTGGAAAGCGCGGGTTGGGAAGGCGAGCGCGTGTCGACGCGGCGAGCCTTCCAGATCATCCAAGGCCGTTACATGCTTCGGCTCGACGCGGCGCCGTTCAAGACGACAGACGAAACGCTCGTGCCCGCCGCGGGCTCGTGTGCGAAGTGCCCGAAGCGCACCGGCAATCAACCCGAGCTCTTCGCCGACGTGAAGAGCAAAGACACGTGCAGCGATCCGGATTGCTACAAGTCGAAGGTCGTCGCGACCACGGCGCAAAAGGTGAAAGAGCTCGAGTCGAAAGGCGGCACGGTGCTCACCGAGAAAGAGACGAAGAAGCTCTTTCCGTACGGCGAAGGATCGATGTCGGTCGCCGAAGGGGCGTCGTACTTCCCGCTCGACAATTCATGCCATGAAGACCCGAAGGGGCGTTCGTACCGCGCGCTTCTCAAGGGCAAGGCCGTCAAGCTCGTCGGCGCCGTGCATTCGACGAAGGGTCTCGTCGAGCTCGTCTCACGTGCGGAAGCGGCAAAGCTCTTGAAGGGTCTCGATCTCCGAAGTCACGCGGCGCAAGCGGGGAGCTTCGGTGCGGCCGAGAAGAAGCGTCGCGATGCCGGCATTCTTCGCAACGCGGTCTCGATGCTCGCGCTCGCCGAGATCGTGTCGGCCGCCGAGAAGAAGAAGCCCGATCCGAAATTCTGGAATGCCATCACGCCGCTTCTCATCAAGAGCCTTCCGCACGAATGCGCGAAGGCAATCGTCAAGCGCCGCGAGCTCGGTGTCGTGCACGATTCCTTTGCCTTCGAGAAGGTCTTGATGAAGACGTGCTCGAGCATGAAGGACGACGAGCGGCGCGGGCTCGCGGTCGAGATCGTGGCATCGACGGGCGCCTTCTTCTCGTACGGGGATGGGCTCGGCGAAGGCATCAAGGCGTGCTCGGCGCTCTACGGCGTCAAGCTCTCGAAGCTCGAAGCCGAAGCGAAGAAGCGTCTCAAGCGCCCGCTCATCCGCTGGACGGGGATGAAGGGCAAGGGCAAGAAGGGGCGCACGTACACCATCACGAAGAGCTCGCACGGCTTTTGGTTCGAGACTCAGAACGCCGGCGGAAGCGCTGGCAAGACGCTCGACGAAGCGAAAGCGCATTGCCAAGAGCACGAAGACTCGAAGGCCGACAAATGAGCTGGTTCGCCGATCGACTCAAGGCCGCCATCGAGAAAGAGAACGCCGAAGGCGTTGACCAAAGCGCTCGAGAGATTCGTGCGAAATTCGATCGGCTCGCGAAGTACGACCGCGCGCTCGGCGCACTCATCTTCATCATCCGATTCGGGCTCTTGGTAGTCGCGTGCATCGGGCTTCGCCGCATCGGAATGGATCGTCCCTGGGAAGCGATGGGCACCGCGGCATGCTTTTACGCGTTCGGTCGCTTGGGAGCTCGCCGACCGTGATGCGCGCACCCATCAAATACGAAATCCCGCCCGGTGCGATGTCGCGCAAGTGTGCCGGTTGCCCCGACTTTATTTTCTGGGTGACGACGCCGAAGGGAAAGAAGATGCCGGTCAACGCGGATGGCACTCCACATTGGGCCACGTGCCCGAAGGCGAAAGACTTCAAACGATGAAGCGCAAGCGCCGCTCGAAGAAGACGAAGCCCGAGCCGCTTCTCGACGAGCTTCACCGGCGTTTTCTCGAAGGCGATGACTTCGAGCCGAAGCCCGGCGATCCGCTCTTCAAGTCGCTCTCGACGGCGGCGCCCGAGCTCGCCGCCGTCGAGAGCATCGGCAAGGCGGCGAACTACCTCGCACGGGCGATCGTCGCGCTCGTGCGAGCGACCATCGAAGCCGCGCTCGAGCCGGTGCCGAAAGTGCCGATCGGGATCACGGTCGACCGACCGCGGCGAGTATCATCGAGCGACGGTCGCGAAAGCACCATCACGCCGGGCCCGGCAAGGTCATCGACCGAGATCGACGGCGCCGGCGTCCAAGAGCTTCTCGAAGCGGCGAGCGCATACGACGCCGCCAAGCTTCGCGGCACCGTGCGCATCTCGAAGGGCATGCTCGATCTCGTGCGCGCCATCGTTCAGCACGAGCCCGATGGCATCACGCGGCGAAAGCTCATCATCTTGACCGGGCTTTCGCCGTCGAGTTTTCGCACTTACATGCCCGTGCTCAAGACCGTCGGCTTCGTGAAAGAGAGCGGCGATCGGTACTACGCATTGAACGCCGGCAAGCAACGCATCGGATCGGTGCCGCCGCTCCCCACCAAAGAAGAAGCGCTCGAGCACTGGCTCGATACGCTTCCCGAAGGCGAAGCAACGCTTCTCTCGGTGCTCGCCGCTGCGAAGCGCCCGCTCGGAAAAGAAGAGCTCTCGCTTTCGTCGAAGCTCATGCCGTCGAGCGTGCGCACGTACATGCCGAATCTCGTCGCGCGCGAGCTCGTGCAGAAAGACCAAACCGGCACGCATTGGGAACTCGCCAAGGAGTTGAGACCATGAGCACGAAAGCCGAGATCGAAGCGTGCGTCATCATCGACCACGAGCTCACACTTCAATCGCTCGCTCGAGCCCGTGAAGAACTCGACGAAGCCGAAGCCGCGCTCGAAGAAGCGACGAAGATTGCGGCGCAATCCGAACATGCCCGCATCGATGCCGTTCAGCGCACGGTGCTCGCACGATCGAAAGTCGCGGGGCTCGTGCGCGAAGAGCGCGACTTATCGACGAGACGTGCCGCGGGTTGAGCGAGCTCGACGACCGCGAGCATGCGGGCGACTTCGAGCTTCATGAGTCGGATGACGATGATGGTCTTCATGCCCCGATGAACGGCATTGCCGGCGAATCCTTTAGGGCACTTACGGTCCGCCCACACTGTACAAACGTCACACCTTGAGCGCAGCGAAAACGACCCGTAAATTGAGAGCATGAAGACCCCCATCCCGCTCCCCGCCCTTCTCGGTTTTGCCCTCTTCGGCTGCATGCACACCGTCGTCATCGACGAGCGCGAGCTCGGTGATGCGATGCCCGCCTTCGAGCGACCCGACGCGCTACAGGGCGATTCAGTGGCGCCGGCGAGCGATGCCGGCAAGGAGCTCGATGCGCACGACGCGGGCTCGCTCCCCGACGGCTTCGCGCCCGATTCGGGTATTGACACGGGGGTCGATTCGGGCCCGAGCGATTCGGGAGTCGTCGACACCGGCATCGATTCGGGTGTCGCGATCGCGAAGTGCACGGCGAACAACTACGCGCCGCGCGATTGCGTGAGCATGGGACAAGACTTCTACGTCATCGAATCGTGCGGCATGAATTGCTGGACGACGACGCCGTGCCTGCAAAAGATGCCACACTGTCCCAATGGCGATGCATGCGAATTCAAGAACGGGCAAAACCAATTCGTGCAGGGCGTGTGCAAGTGACCCCGAAGAAATCGAAGTGGTGCGGGGGATGCGGCCAGTGCAAGCCCATCGAGTGCTTCCACAAGAACGCCAACGCGAAGGACGGAAGGCAGCCCCGGTGCATCTTGTGTCGCTCGAATTGTCCGGGCCATCATCGCGCGCCGAAGCCGCTCTTCGTGATGCACGAGCCGCCGTCGCGCCCCGACATCACCGACGATGACGTGCGCGATGCTCGAACGTCCGGCATGGCGCTCTCGCTCTTCGGGGTATGTCGGTGACGAATGCGTTGATGCTCGAGCTCGCGACCGTCGCATGGCGCGACGCGATTGCCGCGAGCGACGAAGGACGGCTCGAAGATGCCGCGCACTTGATGACGACCGCGCTCGAGCTCGAAGAAGCCGCTACTCCGGCAAGGAGCTCAAGAGCCACGAAAGATCGTCGCCGTTGAAGCGATCGCGGTCGACGGGGGTTTTGACGCCGTCGACATGCCCGATCGGGCCGTTCGGATCGCCCGCGGCCCACTGCCAAAGCGCCCAATCCGTCCACGGAAGCCCTGAGAGATCGGGCTTCGCGGCGTTGGTGTAGTGCGCGATCGCGAGCGGGAATTGCACGAGCTCTTGAGCGCCGGCCGACTTCGGTCCGCCGAGCTCTTGGACAAGCTGGCGCAAGAAGGCGCCGTAGCTGTAGAGGATGAGACCGCAACCGCGAAGGCGTACGTGCTCGAGCATCCACTCGATGGTGAAGTCGACGGTCTGTTGAGCGGTCATGCCCTTCGTTCGCGTCTCGAGATCGAATATCGGCGCAAGCCGTAGCTTCGAGCGAACCGAATCGGTCGCGGCGACAAAGCCTTGTGCATCGTCCTTTGCGCTCTCGTCGACGCGCGCGAACGTGTAGGCGCCAAGCACGAGCGGTGTCTTCGATGCGCGCTCGACGAAGGCGAGAAATTGCGGGTCGACGTAGTGCTCGGCTTCCGTCGCCTTGAAGATCGCGAAGCGATTGCCCGCGGCGTAGACCTTCTCGAAGTCGACATCGTCGGCATGCGTGAGGATCGAATCGTTCGCGACTGAGATGTCGATGCCGTCAATCATCGGGGTCCCTCCTTGGATCGGGTTTCTGAATGGGTGGCGGTGCCGGCTGGGTATCTCGCGATTCATCCGCCTTCGCCGCTTCGAGCGCCGCCGGCGTGTCGCGCCGGGTGATGGGCTCGAGCCCGAAGAGCTCGCCGGCGCGCTCGAGCGTGACCTTGCCCGAACCGCTGCACTCTTTGCACGATGCGACGCCGGCGACGACGCCGAGCGGAATGACGCCCTTCCCTTTGCACACGGGGCAATCGGGAGAGATGGGCGTCGTGCCGCTCGAGCGCCGGCGTGGCTCGGTCATCCGAGAGCGAGTGAAACGCGCTGAACGTTGATGCTCATGCCCGTGCTGTAGAACTGTCCGACCGTCCACGAATGCGAACCGCTCGCCTTGAGCGAGACGCCGTTCGCGATGTCGGTCATCTCGAGCTTGTCGATGAAGTCGACGATTCGAGTCTTCGCTTGCTCGATGTCCGCGGCTTCATCTTGCCCGGCGTAGCTCGGCGCGATGCCATCCAGGTAGGCGATCGCCTTGGCCTTCACGCCTTCTTTCGTCCCAATGCATTCAAATCCCCAGCTCATGATCGTGTTTCCTTTCAGGTTCCAAACTTCAAACGTTTCAAGAGATCGACCGTGAGCTCGTCGACCTTCTCGACGACGAGCTCGGGCGACATGCCGTCCTTCTCGGCTTGGATGATGAAGGCCGCGACTTCGCCGCCGAAGCCGATGGCCATGCCGGCGCGCGGTGAGACGAGCTCGACGAGGCTCTTCGCCGTCGCGAGTGCACCGGGGATCATGTCGAGTACGTCTTTCGGTTCGATGCTCATTTGCTGCCTCCGTCCGTGCACTCTTTGCTCGAGCGAACCTTCGCGATGCACGTGTCGGCTTCGCTCTCGGTCTTCGCGTCCTTCACGCATTGCCGCTCGGCGATGCCCTTGTCGGCGATGCAATCGGCCGCTTCGGGATTCGCTTTCACGATCGACGAAGACGCCGCGCACGAGCAAAGCGCATAGGGCGTCATTGAGAGCACGCAACCGATGCCGATGAGAAGGAAGACAAGCGGCGTGCCCGTTCCCGGCGGCACGACGTCGTCGGTCTTCGTTTCGGTGCTCGTCGTCGGTCGGGGATAGGGCTCGCCCATCCACGATCGGATCGTCATCAAGAAGAAGCCCACGGCGCCGATGAGCATCACGCCGAGCGCCGGCGGGATCCATTGGCGATGAAGGCAGTAGCCGAGACCCATCGCAACGATGACGGTCGCAAGGCCGGCGAGAAGAGCAGTCAATCGAGAGCGATCCATAGTTACGGTCCTTTCTCCAAAACAGGTAGCACACGGGCGATGAATTCGAGCACGGCACCGAGCGCGATCGCCGCGGTGACGGCTCGCTTCATCCACGTTCGGTAGAGCTCTTCTTGCACTTTGCGATCGTGGCGAGCTCGGCGGTTCGCGCGAAACTCCTTGGCCGTCTTCTCGAGAAGCGGCGTTTGCCGTTCGGTCTCGCCGCGGATGCTCGCGAGCTCGAAGTCTTGCTTCTTGAGAATGCCCTCGGTGTGCGACGCCATCGCCTTGATGTCAGTCGACCACTTCGAGCGAAGCTCTTGCTCGAGCCGATCGCGAAGGTTCTTGTGCTCGAGCTCGTGCGTCGCCTTCCAGTGCTCGAGCTCGTCGATGCGCTTCTCAAGCTCTTCGCTCATCGCGGGCCCCGTGGGAGCGGTGAATCGGCATAGGTCTCGGCAGTCGCTTCGAGCTCTTCGAGCGAGAAAGGCTTCTCGATGGTGTGGTGCTTTTGAATGAAGTCGTAGACCGCCGGGATTTGCGCACCACCCGTGATGAAGACAATGCGATCGCAGCGCGCCGGCGCCCGCTCGGCTAGCTCTTCAAAGAGGATGATGCCATTGAGCTCGGGCATGATGATGTCGAGAAAGATGACGTCGAAGAGCTCATCATCCCGACAAAGCCGCTCGAGCGCGTCTTCGGGATTCGATTCGTAGACAACCTCGAAGCGATGAGAAAGACCGTGCCAAATGACGCGACCGATCGGCTTCTCGTCGTCGACGATGAAGACGCGGGGTCTATCGGCGGCGACCATGATTCACCTCAGCGAAAGCCGGCGTCGGGTTGAAGGACGGACGCGATGCCGGTCGCGTGATGACGAGAAGCACGTGCGAGCCGCACACGCACACCCGATACTCGTGCGTCTCGCGACCGTAGACGACACGCCCGCCATTCTTTTCGACAAGTGAGAGCTCGGCGAATGCGGCCGATGTGAACTCTCGATGGCAATGCGTGCACCGCATCAAAATGCAATCGGTTCGATCTTGAAGACGTACCCGATGCCGTCACCGATGCCACCATTGCCGGGACCGATGTAGATGCGATCCGCATCGACGCACACGCCGTCGGCGTGGCTTGCGGGCCCCGGTTGGTCGCTCTCGACCTTGTGCCGGATTTCCGTCCAATCGGTGAGATCGGAAAGCGGTGCGGCCCACACATCCTTGAGATTCGCGAAGAGTGTTTGATCGCTCCCCGCACCGCCGAAGCCCTTGTAGAGCACGACGTGGTCACGGAAGACGACGATCGAATTGTAGAGACGTTTGACGTAGGGCGCCGAGCCTTCGGCGATCCATGTCGTCCACGTCGTACCGTCGAAGGTGCGCACCGCGTCGTAGTAGTCGCGCACGGGATCGTTGTCGTACGTGCCGCCGGCGACGAAGATCGCTTGCTTCTTTCCCGCGACCGTTGCGACTGGAATCGGGTTGGAGATGACGCCGCCGACGAAGGGCGCGTCGGCGAGTTGAATCCAAAATTTCCCGCCATCATCGGAGCGATAGACGCGAGAGTGAGCCGACCCGTGAGTGTCACTCGTTTGGCCGCCGACTTTGTAGAGCGAGCCGTTCAAAGAAAAGTAGCAGGCGAGGATGTCGGGCTCCCACGGACCCGTGCCGAATTTCTCCCACGTCGTGAGATCGCTAAGCGGAGCTCGGTAGACGTTGGCGTGATAGCCCGAGTAAAAGCCATCGCCGCCAATCTGATACGCATAGAGCACGCCGCCGTCCTCGTGCACGATGTAACCGACGGCGTGTTGAGGGGGCGGTCGGTTGTCCGGCGGATTGAGATCTTGGGCAAGAAATTCGCTGAACGTCGCGCCGCCGTTCGTCGAGCGAAGAATTTGATTTGTGACAATGCTCGGGCCCGGGAAGCCTCCCGTGCCGCCAGTGTGGTCCCACCCGTTGAGCTTGTAGAGCTCATTGGGAGCGAGACCTTTGAGAAACCACGCGCCATCGCACGGGTGATACTGCCCTTGCGAAACGAGCGACGTGACGGGCACGCCTTGCACCCATTGCGCGCGAAGCCAGTTTTCGATCTTCGTTCGCTCCGAGCCCGAGACGACGCCCTCGGTGATGACACATGCAGCCGTCCAGGCAAAGAGCGGATTCGAGCTCACATCGCCGAGTCGCTTCCAATTCGCCGTGCCGTAGGTTGGGAAGGTGTCGGTCGTGCCCGCTTGCACGCCGTCGATGTACATCTTCAAGACGCTATTGGGTTGGTCGCTTCCGTCGAGAGTTTGGCCGACGGTGTGCGGCGTCCCATCATCGAGCCCGGTGCCTCGAAAGCGATCGCCGCCGGCATTCGCTTCGTACAAACGAATCCCGAAGTCGGGGCCAAGATGCTCGAGTGCGAAGTCGATTACCCCGCTCCCCGTGCCGCTGCGAAGCTCGCCGGCGCTTCCGAGCCCATCCCAGCGAATCACCATGAAGGTTGAGACCGACGTGAAGTCGATCGGCGAAGGGAGAGCTAGGACGTCGGTTCCTGGTCCCATCCCGTACGGAATGTTCCACTCGATGATGTGCCGACGAAGCCACTCGAGACGACGAGCGCCGAGCGTCGGCTTCGTCGTGACGTTCGCAAGATCCTTTCCGCCAGGGCCTTGATCCGCGATGGCGGCGATGCCGCTCGATTCGGTTACGCCGCGTTCGGGATCGTAGATGCGCGGGGTCGCGCTCACGACTTGGTCGGGGTACCACGCTTCGACGAGCCCTTCGCCACCCGTCGATGCTCCGGCGATCGTTGTGACGACGACGTCGAGCCCGGTGGCCGGCGCGTGTACGGGTGAACGCACCCAAATCACCGATTCGCTCTCGAGCCATTGCACGGGCGCGTCGATGCCATCGATGGTGACGGTCGGCGAACCGATGAAGCCGGTGCCTGTGATCTCGACAAGCGTGTCGCCGTGCGGATCGATTTGCGCCGGCGATGCGGATGAGACCGTTGGGGCGCCTACGCTCCCCGTGTACTCGAAGGCACCAAGAAGATCGGTTTCACCGGCGCCGTTGACGACGTCGACGTCGAGCCCGATCGCCGAAATGTGCGTCGGCGTGAGGATGTGCACGTAGCCAGGTGCCGTGCGAAGGATGGTTGCCGGCACGCCGCCGATGGTCACCAACCGGACGTCGCTGAGATACTTTCCCGTGATGACGCGAAACTCGCCGCCTTGCGGATCGCCGAAGTTTGGAAAGATCGAGTTGAGTTGCGGCGGTTGTGGAATCGCCGGCGGGATGTGCTGACCTTCGGGCGGTACGAGTAGGGGCATGGTCAGACTCCGTATTTTGCAGTGAGATAGGTTTCCGCCGCGGTGATGTCCGGCGACGCGAGCGACGAACTACAAATGATGATCTCGGCGATGTCGCCGACGAAGGCGTCGGGTTGAAAGCCGTTGTCATTTCCGCCGACAGAGAACCGCACCGAGCTAGCGCCCTCCGTCGCACCGCTACCTGAGAGCGCGTGCGGCGAGCTCGCGACGCGCATTGCTTGATCGCTCGAGCCCGTGTTGATGATACAAATCTGCTCCCAATTGCCCGTGGCGCCCGACACCGTGTCGTAGCGATAGACGACGCCACCGACCGCGCACTCGCGCTTTCCACCCGTGCCCATACCGAAGGTGAGCCCGAAGCCGTTGTATCCCCATCGCCCGTCGAGCCATGCGATGTGGCCATCGGCACCGCGACGAACGATCGTAAAACACGTGCGTGCGGCATCGGCGCCGGCGAGAAGCGGCGTCGCTCGAAAGAGCGCCCCGATCGTGAAAGCAACGTAGGGTTTGTTGTTCGGTCCCCCGCTCGAGTGAAAGACGTTCGCGGCGTCTTGCCCGTTCAGGTGAAAGCCATTGCCGCTGAGATCATTCCACGTCGTGAGGTTGTTTCCGTTGACGCCGCCCGTGTTGCCGGCATCGATCCAAAACGCGAGATTCGGAAGGTCGAGCGGCGAGAAGGGCTTCGAGCGTTTGATCGGTTGAGCGAGTGGCAACCCCGAGCCGAAGGGCGAGCAATGCACGACGTCGGCAAGCGACGGACGCACGAGCTCGCGATCGGCTGAGAGCATCACGACGCTTCGCTCACGATCTGAATCTGCACGGTAAGCGTCCACTGCATGATTTCCGTCGCCGTGCCGATGGTGTGGATGGTTGCATCGTTGCTCGAGAGATCGAAGGAGACGTCACACGTGCCGTGCGAAACCTTCACGGTCTTCTCGTCGGCCGCGATGTACGCCGCGGCGCCCGTGTTGTGCCTTTGCACTTGCCGCCGGATGTCGGCAAGAAAGACATCGCCGGCGGTGTTCACGCCGAGCGCGGTGACAACGAGATCGGCCACCGTATCGGCCGGCACCGAGAAGACGACCGTTTCCACGTCTTGCCCCGGGCTGTCCTTGGTTTGCACTTCGAGGATGCGTGACTTCGCTCGAGCGTTGACGCCGAAGCTTGCATCATCGAGCGGAAGCGCCCCCGTCGGTGCGAAGGCGATCTCGGTCTCGTCGAGATCGTCGTGCTCGATGAGCGTGAAGCCTGTACCGGTGATGTTGAGCGTTTTGCCCTTCGGCGAATCCCCGTTGATGATGGGCGCGACGAGATAGCGGTCGAGCCAGTTGCCGGCGCCCATTAGATCACCTCCCCGACGTTGCCGATGCGGAGCGAACTGAAAGCGTTTTTCGCGACGTTGTTTGTGAAGAAGAGTTGCCCGCCGCCGGCGAGAAGATGCATCGTCGCCACCGTTGCCGGAAGTCGACGTGCTTCAAATCGCCACGTGACACCGCGGTCGACCGAGTAGGCGATCCGCTGGTCCTTTCCGAGAAGCACGAGAAGCTCACCGCTCGCGACGATGCCATGGCACTCCCATCCGTTGATGGTCGCGACGATCGCCCACGTGACGCCGTCGTCGGTGCTCTCGTAGATGTACACGCGCGGAAGCGACGATGAGCCCGCGACATACCATCGCTTCGCCTCTTTGTTGAAGGCCGGCTTCGAGACGAGAAGAAGGTCGAGAGGCGGGGCGATCTGGTGATTCGTCCAATTCGTGCCGCCGTCTGTCGAGCGCATCACGTTCAGTTTTTGAACGCTTCCGGTCGCATCGTAGAAGCACGCGAGCGTCGTGCCGACGGGTTGCCCGCGCGAGCATCCGATCTCGGCGTTGTTCGATCCGGTGTAGGCCGTCCACGCCGCGGGGATCGATGCCGCCGGCGTGAAGGTCGGTCCGGCCGCCCAATGCTCGGCATGAAATCCCGAGGCGCCGTTGCGATAGACGGTGATGAAGTTGCCGCTGATTTCATCCCAATCGACGACGGGCGCACCGGCCGCGACCGCGATCATGTTCGCGCCATTCGTCCAGTTGCCGCCCGAGCTCAAGGAACCGTAGCCCGCGAAGACGCCGAGATAGACGTTGCGAGAGCTCTTGTTGACGATGACGAGATCGCCCGTTGTTTGGTTGCACGCGACGTCGTAGCAAGGAATCGCACCGCCGAGCGCGCCTGAAAGGTCCTCGAAGTTGTTGAGCGCCGAGTCTTGGCTTCGCTCGAATTGGTCGGTACCGGGATCGTCGCCGACGATGTACCAAGTTTGCTCGACCTCGGAATACACGCCGCGTGTTTGGTTGAAATTCGTCGTGACCGCCTTGTGCCAGTTGAGCGCTGGGATGGGCAAAATCTTGAGCTTGAGCCACTTCGTGCGGTTCGCGAGTGCTTCGAGCGCAGGATTCCACTCGGCCGCTTCTTCGGGCGTCGAATCGTCGATCTCGGGAAACTCGACGGGGAAGTCGTCGGTGCCTTGAATGTAGGTCGTCACGGTGTGGGCCCTCCTTGGAAATACGGCGACGGCTCCCAATAGCGGCAACCGGTGAAGCGTGAGCGAATGACGCGATCCGGATTCGCGGGGTCTCGCCTTCCCCACTTGCCGAAGTAACCATCGGGCATCTTCGCCATGTTGCTCGGATCGAAGAGTGTCGCGTCGTAGGTGAAGATGACGCACACGACACGCGAGCTCGCCCGCTTCCAATCGGCGAGAAGCCCTTTGATGGCATCGACGTCGACGCGCGGCACGAGATGCCCGACGCCCTTGTCGGGATCGCTTCCGATGATGCCGCCGCTACCCCAATCGGCGCGCACCGGCCACGGGGGGGTGTAGACGACGAGCCAAAGCTCGGACCATCGATCCGCTGGCAAGATTTTCGCGGTGAGAGCTTCGTAGTCGGGATTGTTCTTAGAATCCCAATCCCAACCGGTGCCGAATTGCGTGTCGGTCGTGCCATCGGCGTTGATGGTGACCATGGTGCCCGCGCGGTTGAAGCTCTTCACCTTCACGCCGCCGCAATAGTGTGAGACCGCCTTCGCAAGTGCGAGCTGTTGACCGGCACGCTTCCAAAGCTCGCGCCACGTGACGAGGTAGGCCGCGAAGGCTTTCGTCGTTTCTCCGATGCCTCGGAGAAGCCCGCGGCTTCGACCAATGAGCGACAGTGCCGTCGGCGTACCAACACCCGGCCACCATGCTTGGATGCTCTCGACGAGCACATCGGTGCCGACATCGAGCACGACGATCATGGTCCAAAGGAAACGCCACGCGACCGTGCGCCCCGACTGCAAGCGCGCCGAGAGCCATTTCGGCACGATGCGCGCGAGCGCGTCGACGAAGCGGCGATTGGTCGGCGTGCTCATGCCGCGAAATCCTCCGTGATGCGAACGATGAGCGACGTTGCAAGCGCGGCGACTTGGCCGATGTTGAGCGGGAGATCGCTCCCCGAATTCTCGACGAGCCAAATCGTGTCGAGCACCGCTTCGTCGTCTTTCGTAGTGTCGTTCGTGACGCGGTCGGCCGCTTCGGCGAGCGATTGCGCGAAGAGATAGCCTTGCGTCGTCGACGGCTTGATGCGCCCGCCGATGGGGTAGACCTCGACGAACGAAATCAGGCGTCGATTGACGGCGGCTTGAATCGCCGCGGCATCGATTCCCTTCGTTTTCACTGCGTACACGGTGAGGGTGGCGGTGTAGTTCACTTGCGCCGCCGAGTGGAGCTCGAAGGTGTCCGTATCGGGTCGCGCTTTATCTTCGACGTTCGTAGTGATGGCGGTGAGCTCGGGAGCAGTGACCGCGCCTGACGGTGAAGCCACGTACGCGAGCTCGCGCCCCGTCGACGAGAAGGGTTGAAGATAGACGCGGTTGACATTGACGGCGGTGCCGTTCGGAAGCGTGGCGCTTCGGATCGCAAACCGGTACGCACCGCGCGGCCCGAAGGGCGAGAGCGCGCCGAGAGAATCGCGATCGCGTTGGCGAAGGTCTTCATCGCTCTCTTCGTCCTGCCCGACGACGGCCGCGGCGTTGGTGACCGTGCCGTCGGTGATGTTCGAGACGAGCGTGTCGATCGTCGCCGGCGCCGCGTTGCTCGCCGTGCCGAGCTCGACGGCGATGACGTCGATGTCGATGGTGTCGCCCGGATTGAACGGACCGAAGGCCGAAAGGTTCGTGTAGACCTTCTCGGAGCCCGATGCCTTGCACTTGAATTCGCCCGCGGCGAACGAATAAACGCCGCCGCCGCCGTTGTGGAGCGTGACTTGTCCCGTTGCGAATGTTGCGACGATCCGCGTGACGCCATACACGAATTTAGAGAGAAGCGTGAGCCATCCACCGGTCGCGGTGTCGAGATAGCCAGCCTTCGCGATGATCGAGATGATGGTCGCGAAGCCGGCGTAAAGCACGGCGACGATGCGAAGGATCGTTCGGGCGACGCCGCCCTTGCGCCACGAATTCGCCGGCACCCCGGTCGACTCGAGCGTCGCGATGAACGTGGTGAAGATTTCGTCTTCGGTCGGCGGTGTGAAGAGATCGTCGATGCTCAACATCTCATGGCCCCGTGAGTTTTCCGGTCACCGTGACCGTTGCCGTACCGAGTGTTTCGTCGGTCGGCTGGATTTGTACTTCGAGTCGCGGATTGCCGTCTTCGTCCTGGGTGATAGCCGCTTTCGCCGCAACGACCCGATCGTCGAGCTGCACTTGATGCTCGGCGAGCCCCGGCACGCTCGCAAGGTTCGCTTCGTCGTCCGAGAGCACGTCGTCGAGCCCGAGCCCGCGCGTGACGTCGTCAAGGTTCGAGCCAAGGGTCTCGATGAGCACGTGATAGACGTCTTGCTCGAGCTCTTCGAGCTCGCTCTCGGTTTCGTCGGCAAAGAGCGACATGTCGTCCAGGCATCGAAGATCCATTAGGTGCCGAGCACTTTCTTCGTCGGAAGGCCGGCGATGATGCCGCCGAGCGTTCCGATGATGATGCCGCTCGCAGTGCCGAGTGCAGTGCCCGCCGCACCGAGAGCACTAGCCGCCGCTGTCATCGCCGGCGTCACCGTATTCAGCGGATCGGCGACCGGTTGGATCGCGGTCACGTAGCTCGAGAGCGCCGTTGCGAACTTTGCGACCGCCGCGCCGAAGATGCCGATCGCCGTCGAGAAGGTCGACGTCGATGCGAAGCCGGTGAGCGTCTCGACGGCGTGCGCGAGCGGCATAGCCGTCAAATCGCCGAGAATGATGAACGTCTTCGCGAAAATTCGACGCACGAGCGGCTCTTGACCATCGAAGGCGACGATCAAAGGTCTCGACGGTTCGCCTTCGGTGAAGATCGCAAGGCACTCGGTGCCCGGGACGTGGTCAGCGGAATCGCCCGCCATGCCTGGGAAGATCGTGATCGGAAGCGTATCGGGCACGCCGGCGCTCTTGCGAATTGCCTGCAAAAAGAGCCGACCATCGGGCCCTTGCTTCGTGATGCGGTAGCGGAAGACCTTGAGATGTTCGAGCCCGCCGAGCTCGCGGATGGCGGTTGTGAGAAGCCCGAGAAGTCGAGACGAATCGACCGCGGGCTTCTTGCCGAGCATGCACATCGCCGTGATGCGGACTCCGTTCGCGTCGAAGATGTGCTCGACGTCGCGCACCGTCGCCGTGTGCGGATCGTCGCCGATGCGCGGGTCTTTGAGAACGGTGCCCGGCATCAAAAGCGATTCGCCGGCGAGCTCGGCGGTGCGCAAGTAAGGATCCCACATCAAGAGATCGTAGTCGTCGGGCATCGTCGCCGTCGGCCGCTCGGCCACTTGCGTGATGCCCTTGTCGTCGACATACCACGCGCGATCTTTGAGCACGCGCACCGCGGGAAGCTTCGACGATCGGATGTAATCCACATCGAGATCGACGGGGCTTGCGTCGACCGCTGACTCGCCGACGGCCGATGCCGTCGAAGTGATGACGATGTTGCTCTTGACGCCGGCGTCGTTGTGAAAGGTTTGCTCGGGCGGGAATTTGTCCCATCCGGCGCCGCCGGCGACGACTCGAAGGCTTCCCTTCTCACCGAAGCGCCCGCTTGCTCGAGCGTCGACGGTGCCGACGAGCTTCGCGTCGTTGATGGCGAGCACGACCTTGCCCTTCGGCATGGGCTTGTCACTTCCGATGTCGAGATCGACGTCGGCAACCCACGCTCCAACCCAAGGAACAAAGAGACGCACGCGCACGGCCGATACTTCGTTGACGAGAAGCGCGCTCATCCACCCCTCGCAAGGTTGTCTTCGAGCTGCTTCGCTTGAAGCTGCAATTTCTGGATTTCTTCTTCGGCCTTGTCGCGTGCGGTCGGTGCCGCCTTCGCCGCATCAGGAATCTTTTGTGTCGGTCGCGCGAGCACGACGACCGGCGGTCGCCACACGATGACCTTGATCGTGCAGCCGTACATGCCGCTCTCGGCGTCTTCGTGCTGCTCCCATTGCGTACAGTCTTCGACGACGAGCGACGTGATGCCGAGCATCGCGAGAAACGGCGAGTAGACGCCAAGCGCCTTCGGTTGCTTGAACGAAAGAAACGGATTCGCTGACGTAAGTAGCGCTTGCGGGCTCGGGCGAGCGGGCTCTTCAAGGTACTTCTTGAAAAAGACCTTCCACTCATCGACTTGGGTTTGCGTCCACACCGTGACGTCGACCTCGAAGCTCGAGAGATCGGCACCGAGATAGACGAGCGTGCGACCGCTCAAGCCGTAGCCCGCTCGCTTGTCCCAAATGCGCGGCGTGCCAGCACCGCGCGCGATCGCCAAGCCCGGGCACCAATCGCCGGCGATGCGAATCGAGTCGCCCTCGACACGAGAGTCACGATCGAACGGGATCGATCGCGTGAACTCGACGATCGGGTCGAAGTCGCCGCTTGAATTCATGCGGGCTCACCTTCATCGAGCGAGATGCCCGCCGCGCGGCAAAGCTCTTCGAGCGTGGCGGTTAGCTTCGCGAAATTGGGTGAGCTCATGACGGTCTCGCCGGTCTTCTGCGAATCGACGTGGAGCTCGAGCACGACCTTCGCCGGGCCCGAGCGCCCGCCACCGCGGGGCGCACCCTTCGGGGGGCCTTGCACGGCTGGCGCCGCCATCGGTTCACCGGCGAAGGCTTCTTCGCTGGCCTTGCGCGCGTCGACGAAGAGCTTCGGGGGCGAGTGCCACCCGATCGCATCGCGAAGCCCGCTCTCGACACCACCGCCGAGCTTCTTGCCGATGTCGAGACCGGTGCCGACCGGGTTCATCGCGTTCTTGACGCCGCTCGGAAGCTTGTCGAGCTTCTTGATGAGTTTGTCGGCCGCGTCGTACGCCGAAACGAGAGCCGCGGTGAAGATGACGATCGGTGCAGTTACGAATGCGAACGATGTCGCTAGCTGGAGAATGACAGCGACGAGCCCCCATGTGACCGCTTGGCCGATGACCATTGCGGTTTGAAACCAATCGATGTCTGACTTGATTTTCGGATCGCCGAAGCTGTCTCGAATCGCGATGCGAAGCTTCAAGTAGCCGATGTAGAGCTTGTATGCGCCAATGATCATGCCCTCGATGAACGCTCGAGCAATGGGCGCCGCGGCGTGGAAGGCGTCGATCGTTCCCTGCCCGAGCGACGTGACGAGTTGCTTGATAGCCGCTCCCGAGACCGTCGACGGCGAAAGTGTCGCGAAAAGGTCTTGGATGTCTTTGAGAAGCGGCTCGAGATTGATGTCGCTCGTGAGTGCCGCGAGATTTTCGTGAAACTTTTGCTCGAGCACGTCGAGCGAGAGCATCTTCGCGAGATTGAGCTTGCCGAAGCGCGCTTCAACGGCGGTGCGCATCGCTTCGGCCGCATCGGAGAGCTTCACGCGACCTTGCAAGAGCGCATTTTGCGCATCCTGCACGCTCACGTGCATTTGCCCTGCAAGCGCGCTCGAGATGTCACCGAAATCGATGCCCGAGCCGATCAATTCCATTGGATTGATGCCGACGAGACCGGTGAGCTTGCCGCGCTCGAGCACTTCTCGCACTTTGTTCGCCGTCTCGTCGCCCGCCGCGGCTTGGGCTTGCGCGACCGCGTTGTACGTGTCGACGAGCACTTGCCCTTGAAGAAATGTGCCGCGCGTCGACTTGTCGAGCGAGATCGCGAGATCGTTGAGCGCGGTCTTCGCCGTCGGCACCTTCGCCGCGAGCGCATCGACCTGGCTCCCGAGCGCTCGAGCATTGCCCGCGCTTCCCGCGAAGGCCGCTCGGGCGAGATTCATGTTGCGCGCCATGTCGGCGCTCCCGATGACCCATTTGGTGAACGCCGCGGCGCCCGCCACACCGAAGGCGACGGCGGCGACCGTGAGCGCCGCAAGCGCTGCGACAAGAGCCACGGCACCGCTCGCGACGAGAGCGAGTGCGCCTTCGCTCGTCGCGGCCGACTTGCCGAGCTTGTCGAATTGGTCGACAAGACCCTTCAACGGTCCGAATGCGGCGCCGGCGGCATCCTTCGACTTCTGGATTTGTTCCGCTTCGCGGTTTTTCGCGATCTTCTCTTTCTCTTTGGCGAGCGCCTTCGCCCGCTCGGCAAGCTTGTCGTATGACACGCCCGCCTTGAGAAGCTCGATGTTGCCGGCGGCGACGGCGGTCTTCTCTTGCATGATCTTCGCGCGCAATTGCTCGGCCGCATCCTTCGACGCCTGGCTCGAGCCCTTCACGCGGCGAAGCTGGCTCTCGTACTGGCGGATCGCCCCTTCACTCTTTGCCATTTGCGAGCGAAGCTTCTCGAAGGCGTTGGCGGTCTCTTCGGCGACTTCGCCGGCACTGCCATCGAGATTTAGGGTGAAGGTTGTTTTTTCATCCGCCATTGATCCGCCTCGTCTTCACGCCTAGCAAGCCCTCGAAGAAGAGCGTCGCGCCGACCGTTGCTTGATTCTCTTCGTCTTGAGTGACCTTTCTATCTTCGACGAGATCGCGTACGCCTTCCCGAATCGCTTCTCGAAAGCACTCTCGGATGCAATCCGCGCCGAGAAAGGGGTCGGCGCGGGCTTGATCCAAGAGCGCCGTTATTTTCCCATCGCTGCGTCGCGATCTCCTTGGTAGAGCGCGATGAGCCGAGCGACGCCGACGGCGATGAGCCCGGCGTGCTTGTCGACGAGCTCTTCAAACCGTTCGAGCGGCGGCGAGACGATCGACGGTTGAAGAAAGGCATGCATCGTCTCGAGCGATGGCATGTCGTTCTTTTCGCGCTTGGCCGCCTGGTACCGCTTGTATTGCGCGGGCCCGCCGAGTTTGACGACGATCGGCTCGGCGCTCGTCTCGATGATGGCGAAGGCGACACCTTCTTCGCCGAGCTCTTCTTCGTACTTCTTGCGTGCCTTGCGCATCGCGAGCTCGCGCACCTTGTCGGCGTTGCGCTTCTTCTTCTCTTTCTCGTCGTCTTCGGCGCGAAGAAGCGCGAGCTCTTCGTCGACCGAGAGCGGCTTGTCGGTGCCATTCTTTGCAGGCGCCTGCACGCCGGGTTTCGTTTCGCTTGCGGGGTTTTGTGTGGTCACGGGAGACCTCGTGTGACGGAGAAGAGCGAGATTCCGTTGATGAACATCGCCATGGGTTGAAGGGTTGCTTCGAGCACGGCGCCTTCGACGCCGTCTTCGGTCGTGATGTTGCGCTTGATGAGTCGGCATCGGCTCATCACGAGCGATACGGGTTGCCCGGTCGCCTCCTCGAAGAGCTGCACGAAGACTGGCGCAAGCGTGCGACCGCTCGAACCGAGCCCATCGTGAAAGACGCTCTCGACGCCCAGCGGGAAGCGCGTCGTGCCGCCCGTCCAAGCTTCCATGAGGTACTTCGCCGTCACCGTCGACGGTTTGTACTTGCCCGCCGTCATGCCGATCGGAAGACCGTCACGTCGAGCGCACCACACGAGTGCTTGCTCGATCTCGTCGGCCATCGACATCGATGTCAGGCCCACCGTGCGAAGCGTGCCCACGCGGTGAATGACGGAATTCCACGAGTAGACCGCATCATTCAATCGAACCGTCGGATCCATGGGTCAACCTCCCGCCAACGAACGCACGTAACGCGCGTTGACGCTGAACTTTTTGATGTACTTCAATCCGATGAGCGACACAGTGCCCGTGAGGATTGCGCCCGAGTTGGAAGAGAGATCGTCGACGCGCGAGAGCTCGAAGACGATCGCCGAGACGTCGCGCGGGCGAAGGATGGTCGCCTGCAAGTCGTCGTTGATGAGCTCTTCGATGTGCGCCGCTTCGCTCTCGAGAATCGTGAGCGGGTTGGTCGTCAGATCGGCTTGGACGCCATCCGAGAGCAAGCCTTCGAGCAAGAAGAAGGCGCGAGCACACGCCTTGTTCATCACGCGGATGTGCTGCACGTAGACGTAATCGCTTCCCGTCGACGAGATGGCGACGGGGTTGTTGATGAAGGCGCCGTCGCGATCCTCGAAGGATCGCATTGCGACGAGCCGAAGGTCGTCGAGCCCCGGCGTCATTCGCTCATCGTGGTACTTCGGATTTCCGCGAACGTCTTCGAGCTTGAAGCCCGCGATCGGTCCGTCCTTCACGCGCGCGGCGTCGACGCTCACCGGTTGGCTCATGAGCCGACGGCAGAGTGCAACGCTCGTCGGGGTCGGCATGCGCACCCCGCGAAGCGGTGAGACGAGAGCACCACCATCCGAGCCGACGGCACCGCGAATCGACGCCATGTTCGCCGCGACGGTTTGCATCGCGTTTCGGTACGCGCCTTCGCTCTCGCTCGGGCCCTTCAATCGCGTGTTGGTCGCGAACATCTTGAATTTGCCCTCGGCTTCGCGAGCCTCGAGCCACAAGTCGAGCGCCCCGACGACGGTGTCATCGGCATCGATGCCGTCGATGAGCACGCATTCCCAAGGAAGCTTCGCGACGCGAAGTGCTTCGAGCGCGTTGGTGAGATCGCCCGAATTCATCTTCGGCCCATGAAGCGAGAAGGTAATGAGATCGCCGGCGTCGAGCGTACCGGCGGCGAGATCGATCTTCGCGCCCGTCGAGACTCCACGCGGATCGAAAATCTCGATGGTGACCGCCGTGCCGAGTCGCTTCACGCCGGTGTAGTTCGGTGTGGACGATTCGACGGCGCCGTGCGCCGCGGCATCAACCGCGACTTGGTACTCGATGCCATCGACCCCGCGCGTGCCGCCCTTGGTGATGAGAATCGCGCAATCGAATTCGCCTTGCGGCTCGGCGGCATTGGCCGTCGGCGCCGATGTCGACGACCCAACGCGCGCGATCTCGACCGCACTGTAGGTGCCGGCGATCGATGTCGTCGGGCGCACGAGCACGACCGGCTTACCGATGCCGAGTTGATACGCGGCGTCTTCCGCGAGCTTTCCGATGTTGTACGCCGTGAAGGCGAGATCGGGTCGTGCGAAGCTTTGCGCATAGCTCGGGCCCTGCTTTGCCGGCGCGATGATCGCGAGAATGCCCTCGGGGCCCGGCGGCACACTTCCGGTTTGCCCGTCCTGTTTCTTGATTTCCACGCTCGGGATCATTGGCTCTTTCCTTTCACTCTCACGAGATCGTGCCGCGTTGAACCGCCGGCTTCGGTGTCACGAACGGATGGTCGATGTCGAAGTAGACGCTTCGGATTTCGAGCTCGCTGATTCGCATCAAGCCGAATCCGCGCTCGGCATCGGTCTTCCACCGGAAATTCTTCCAAAGCCCGCCAACGTGCGCGACCCGTTGCACGGCTTGCACGGTGCGCTCGAAGAGATTCTCTTCGGCGTCGACGACCGCGCGATCGTCGTTCGTGGCGACCTTGCCCGCGTTGTCCGGTTCGGGAATGGCCCACGTCGAGACCCAAATCGAGCGCCCTTCGCCGATGATGGGTCGGGGCTCGACGCCGATGACCTTTTTGCCCTTCGAGTGATCGTTCGGGTCGATGAAATCCCAAATCGGAAGACCGCCGGGCCCGCGGGGTCCGAAGCTCTTGTCGTACGTGCCGCCCCCACCGCGCTCGGGATCGATGAGCGAGAGCACGACGCGATTCGCTTGGCCGGGCCCCTGGTTCATTTGGCGCCAAAATTCGCGTTGGATGGTGACGAGCACTTTTGCGGTCACACCTTCGGCGGTGAAGAAGGCTTCGATGCCGTCGGCGATCGCGAGAATCGACGGGGTCGTCATGTCGCCCCCATCAAGCGCCGGTACGCTCGACGCGCGCCTTCGTCGACGGCTTCGGCCACATGGGGCGGGAGCTCGCCGGCGTCGGGAAGGATGCGCCGTTGCGGCACGCCGCCGGGCACCCCGTGATGGTGATAGACCTCTTTGCCTTCGAGCGTCGTGACGATGGTCTCGTCGACCGCCTTCGTTGAGATCGCATCGGCCGCGTGCTCGAGCGGCTTGCCGCCGTCCTTCTTCGGCTTCCACGGTTTGCCGGTCGGATCGAGCCCTGCGGCGACTTGCTTCTTGATGGCCTTCTCGACGAGCGGCGCCGCTTCCTTGGCGACCTCCCGCGGCAAGAGCCGAAGCGAGCGCATTCGTTCGATGAAGGAATCGAGCGCTTGCGTCATCGGAGCCGCCCGCTTCCCCGCGCGTCATCGTCGCGACCGTCTTGCCCTTGACGGTCGAAGCCGGCGTAGGGCGATTGTTCGCTGTAAACCTTTGGCATCACCTTCGCGACCGCTGCGACATCGGGCTCGAAGGCGCGCCGCGGGAGCTCGATGAAACCATTCTCGGCGTCGGCCGCTTCATTGAGCCAGGTGAACGCGCGATCGCGCTCACCCATGATGACGTCTTCGTCTTGCTTGCTCCCCGGATTGAAGCCGCGCTTCGCGAACATTCGAGAGACACACACTTGTGCAACGTTGAAACGAACCGCTTCGGGCACGTCGGTCTCGACGAAGGTGCCCGACTCGAGCCCGAAGGGCGTCACGTATCTCTTGGTGAGCTTCGCATCGAAAATGCGAGTCACCGCGAGATACGTGCCGTCCAGAAATGCGGGCTCTTGCGCACGCAAGAAGTCGACGTCGGCGGCTGGCATGAGACCAACCGCCTTGATGTACGTGTCGTCGACGTAGGCGTGCTGTGTCACCGACGCGCCTTCTCAGGCCGCCTTGATCTTGAAGAGCGCGTACGGATGACCGTAGCCGGCGATGTTACGACCGCGCACTTGGTACTGAAGCTTTTGCTCCCGTGCCAAGACCGCATCGACGCCGGTGCCGCCACCGTAGCCCGTGTAGTAGTTGATGCTGAACGGCTCGCGGTCGATGTAGACCATCGCGCCGAGCTGCGTCGACTGCACTTGCTCGGTGATGACGTACCAAGACGTTGCGTCGGCCGCCGTCGCCGTCGCAAATTCTTGCGCGACGATCGGTTCACCGAAGCCCCAATTCTTGATGATGCTCTCGATGTCGGCCGTGCCGCCCCCACCGCCCGACGATGCATCGGCGATGAACCGTGCATTCGTGAGAAGTTGAAATCGGTTCGTGAGCGCCGGCGGTCCGAAGAGACCGCGCACCTTCAAGAAGCGCGGCGTGACGCCGTTGGGCATCTTGATCGACGCGATGTACGCGATGACCTTTTGCACGTTGGCGACGGCGACGTCGAGCGTGACGCTTTCGTCGATCTTGAGCGCGCCGGGATACGCGGGCTTTCCACCGCTCGCCACTGCCGAGCCGCCGGTCAAGAGATTCGCGAAGTAGCCCGATGCCGTTCGGAACGGGTTGACCGGGTGCGGCGCCGAATTGTCGGCGAAGTACGGAAGACCATCGTACGCAAGCCCGCTCTCGCCCGCGAGAATGAGCTCGGCGATCTTGGACTGCGGCCAGTAGGCCATTTGCTGGCCCATTTGCGACGACCACTCGCCGGCGATGTCGAAGCCGTCGCCGTCGTTGTCCTTGAGCTGATTGAAGTCGAGCTCGAGCCCTTCGCCGGCGTTTTGCACGACGTACTCTTTGAACTGAGCCGCCATCGTCTCGAAGTGCTTGTTGCCGCCTTGCCCTTCGGAACGAATCCGCGCGGTCGAGAGCAGCCACGAAAGGATTTCCTTTCGCTTGCCCGTCTGTCGGACCTTGGTGAGCTTTTGCCACCACAGGTTGTCCGAGAGCGTCATTCTTGCGAATTCGTTCTCGGTGATGCGTTGCATGCTCGACTCGAAGTCGAACAAGAACTCGGGAGTCAGAACCAAACCATTTGCACTCATGACGAATTATCCTTTCTGACTCTCAGGTGTTCTCGAGGAACGGTCGACCGACCGCGTAGGCGACGCCGAGCACATCGTCGACCGCCATGATGGTGCCCGCGAGAATTCGCGTGCTCGCTTGGTCTTCGCTCACGGTGTGATCGTCGACCACGTAGCAGGGGTTGAAGATGTCGGCCGCGGTGATGCTGCCGTCATTGTCCCGCCACAAGATTTTGAGCTCGTCGAGAAAGTCGACGTTGAGATCGGTGTCGGCGTTGGTGCCGCTCGAGCTCGCATCGACCGTTTCGAGAGCGAGACCAAGAAGAAGCGCCGTCGTCGAGCTCGCGCCCTTGAGCACTTTGCCCGTGGACACTTCCCCCATGACGAAGCCGCCTTTGAAGACCTTCTCGCCTTGCTTGAGCGTCAAGACGCGATTTCGCCACGTCTCGAAGTCGACCATCATCTCTTTGGTGAGTGCGCTCATTTGCCACCTCCCGCCGTCGATGCGGCGACTTGTTCGAGACGCTCACGCTCGGCGAGCATTGCCTTCGCCGTCGCGCGATCGATTTGTGGAAAGATTCGTTCGGTCGGCTTCGAGGCATTCCAATGCACCTCGGCCTTTTGCGTCGGGAAGCCCATGCGCTCGGCGATGTCGGCCGCTTGCGGCGATCGGCCGGCGTTCATCCCGCCGACCTGCGTTGCACCGCGCGTCGGGCGAATCGAATGCACCGCATTCGGATCGCTCTTCGGCGGCTTGCCGTCGGTGATGGCCGCGAGAAGCTTGTCGAAGCTCTTCGGGGTCTTCTCTTCCCGAAGCATCTTCATTTGTCCCGGCGTGAGAGCGCCGGGCTTTGTGAGTGGAGCGCCGTGCGCGGCGATGAGCGCCTTCTCGCGTCGTCCGTCTTCCTTGTCTTGCTCGAGCGCTGCGATGCGACGCTCGGCATCACCGAGGGCGACGGCCGCTTTCGCTTTCGCGTCGTCGTCGTCGGCTTCGGCTTTCTTCTCGGCCGGCTTCTTGTCGTCCTTCTTCTCGGGCGGATCGGCCGCCGCGGTCGTCGCGTCGTCTTTCTTCTCGGGGTCGTCCGCGTCGTCTTTCTTCTCGGGATCGTCCGCTTTCGCGTCGTCCTCTTCGAGCGCCGCGAGCGCCTTCTTGGCCTCTTCGTCGCCGTCCTCGGCCGCCTTTTTCATATCATCTTTCCAGCCCATTTCGCTACCCTCCGCGGCACTAGGCCGGGTTTCGCCGCTCGAGATCATCCCGAGAAGCTGTTCTTTGCTCATCACGCGGTCGGCAAGGCCGGCCGCCACTGCATCGTTTCCGTGAAACACCTTCGCTTCGAGACCTCGCACCGCATCGGAGCTCGAGCCGCGCGCGTCGGCGACCCAAGCGAAGAAGCCTTCGGCGAGTGAGTCGACGCGCTTTTGCGATTCGATGAGCGCGCCTTCGGTGAGCGGCGTGCAGGGATGACCGTCGGCTTTGTGCTCGCCCGACGCGATAACGGCGACATTGAGCCCGAAGGCTTTGTCGGCCGCGACATGATCCATGAGCACTTCGATCACACCGATCGAGCCGACGAAGGCGGTCTCGGGGCACGCGATGAACTCGGCCGCGCACGCGAGCGAGTACGCCGCCGATGCACAAATCCCATCGGCGATCGCGTAGAGCGGTTTGCCCGATGCTTCCGCCATGGCGCGGAGCTCGCGCGATGTCTCGAAGACGCCCGAGACGTCACCGCCGGGTGAGTCGATCTCGAGCAAGACCGACGTCGCGGCACTATCGAAGGCCGCGCGCACGCGCTCTTTGATCGCGTCGTAGCTATCGCAAAACCATTCGGCGTGATGCGTGAGCGGCCCACAAATCGAAACGACCGCAGTCTCGCCGACCAACTTGAAGGGCTCGGGCTTGACATCGTCGAAGAGAAACTCGAGCCCCCATGCCGAGCGACGGATCGCGAGAAGCCCTTGCTTCAAGAAACGGGCGTGTCGTTTCATTGAAGCACCGCCCCTTCCGCTTCCGCGTCGTCGTCGTCGTCGTCGATGATGTCGGCTTCCGACGGTTCCGCCTTCGGCACATCGGTCTTCGTGTCGGGCACGCCGTCGCCGTCGACGTCTCCCTTGATGGGAATGCCGTAGCGCGTCGTGAGCTCGGCGACATCGAGCTCTCGGCCCGTCTCCTTGAGCTCTTCGCGAAGAAGCTTCATCGCTTGCGCGACGGTGTTCATCGCCTGGCCTTCCGCTTGAGCGTCGCGCGCCGGCGTGATGTCGTACTCGATGCACGCACCCTCATCGATCACGTCTTCGCCGTAGATGCCGGCCACGTAGTACGGAAGCACTTGCGTGTTGAGCGTGTACGAGAGCGCACCGCCAACTTCTTTCTTGCGATTGTCGTGAATCGCTCGGAACACGTCCGAGTTTTGGAAGCCGACGCCGCCTTCGACGGTGACGATTTGCCCGATGATCGTGATGGCGATTTCTTTGTCGCTCGTATCGATCTCGGCCTGGAAGACCTCGAAGCCCGTGCCCTTCGACTCGAGAAGCGATGCTTTCCAGCCCGGCGGGAGCTCGAAGACCGTGTTGATGCCCCACGCCATGAGCGCCGAGAGAAAGCCGTCGCGTGCGACTTCGGTAGAGCCCGCCGGCGCTTCGGCAACGCGCGCGGGATTCGCGAGCTTCGCGCCGTAATTGGAACGGTGAAGCATCGCGTGCTCTTTGTTGATGAACGAACGACCGAGCGCCGGCAATTTCGCGTTGAGCCAGGGCGCGATCGTTCCACCCGGAAGGTGGAGCACCCAACGACCGTCGCCCGGCGTGATAGGGAGCGGGCCCGCGACGCTCGAGTAGTACCAACGATTTTCGATCCATCGGTAGCGAAGAAACTCGGGCTCTAGCCGCACGAGCCGCGGAAAGGATCGACCGGGCACCGGCACGAGCTCGCCGATGGCGAAGCCGAGCGCATCGCCGTCGGCCGCCATGAGCGCCGCTTCCGCCGGCGGCACAAGATCGTCAAAGGTCGAGCGCGTACCGTTTCGCGCGCGAAGCTCTTCGACGCCGTAACGCCCGTAGAACTTTTTCGGAAGGCCGACGATGCCGCCGGTGAGCGTGGAGTAGAGCCCTTGGATGTTTCCGTCTCGGCGCATCGCGCGCCAAAGCCGGCACACCATCGTCATGTCGCCTTGGTCCGCGTTGTGCGCCGCTGTCTCGAGATCGGACAAGTACCAACGAATTTGCGTCGTCGGCATCGGCGCGAGATTGCCGCCGAGCATCGAACGAATCCGCTCGACGGTCGACGCATCGAGCTCGGGCCCGTAGCCCTTGCGCGGTTGGTACGCCGTTACACCGAGGAGAGCGGCGACGCGCTCACGGATCCCCATTACCCGAAGAGCTACGACCCTTGTGCTCTACATGCAGTTGCGAAATGGTTGCCGCAACCAAGCGCGTGAAACTGTCAACGTGATTTTGGTCGAAAAGCGTCGAGCCCGCCGTACGGGTCTACCGCTGGTTTTCTCGGTGCCGGCGCACTTCGCGCGGCTTGCTTTTGTTGTTCGCGAATTCGCTCCACAAAATCGACCTTTTCCCACACCGAAAGGCACACGGCGTCGGCCCGATCGGGGCTTCGGTCGAGTGTTTTTCGCATGTCGCTCTTCGGCGTCGCCCGAAGCCGTTCGTTCACGGTGCCGATCCATTCCGGGCATTTGAGCTCTTCGGAGAGATTCGGATCGTCGGGCACGCCGCCGGTCTTCAAGAACTCGGCGACGTTGGACCACACTTCATCACGCACGCGCTCGTAGACCGTCGGCGATCGATGCGCTCGCTCGCCACCGCGTACGCCGATGAGCGTGAAGGTTCCCTTTTGGTGGACGTGCGAGAGAAAGACGCCGTAGACCTTCGCGCCTTCGGGCCCGTCACGGTCGATGATGACGCTCGGCTTGCCGTACTCGGTCGGCTGCGCTTTCTTTTGCTCGTCGATGATGCCGAGCACTTCGGCAAGGTGACCTTCGGCGGTGAGCCCGATGCGACCACGAAGCCCGAGCACTTTCTTGCCGCGGCGCCACGCGAAGCCGCTCAAGTCGCCTTGCCCGCCGGGCCCCGCGGGATCAACGCCGATGTGCAATGGTCCTTCGCCGACGAGCTCGTACCAACGGGCTTGCGCTTCGGTGAGCACGGCGACCGAGACGATCTTGCCTTCGGCGTTGATGGCGTGCTTTCCGAGCACACGAATCCAGTAGAGCGCCGAGTCGATGCCCCACTCTTCGCGCTTCTCATTGATCCAATCGCGACCGGCGAGACCGGGAATGATGTTGCGACCGCTCACCGCATTCGGCGTTTCTTCGCTCGAGATCGTGATGCATTGATAGAAGCCGCGCACCGTGCCGTCTTCGAGTTTGATTTTCTTCTTTTCGTGGAACGCTCGGCAGTGCTCACCATCCACTCGCGTCGGATTTCCAAAGAGCGCCATGCGCGTACCTTCCGCCGCGCGATTGCCCTCGAATGCCTCGAAGATTTCATCTTCGATGCCGCTCGCTTCGTCGAGCAAATAGAGAACGTGCACGCCCGACACGCCGGCGATCGCTTCCGCTTCTTCGGCGGTGAAGCCGACGATCTCGCGGAAGTCTTCGCTCTTGAGACCGGTGCGCGCGAGATTGAAGAGCTTGCCCGGGATCGGCTTGCGAGCTCGTCGGAAGATTTTCTTCACTTCCCGCCACAAGATGCCGTCGACTTGCCGAGCGGTCTTTGACGAGAGCACGACGCGCGCTTCGTCGAAACAACAGTAGTACCAAAGCGCAAGGATCGCGGCCGTCGTTGACTTCGAGACCTTGTGCCCGGATGCGACGGCGACGCGAAGATGGTCGCGCACCGCTTCGAGCACTTCGATTTGCCGCCACCAAAGAATGAGCCGCTTCTCGCGATGCCAGACGAAGAGCTCTTCGTCGGTGGGCTCGTAGTCCTTCGGGAGAATGACGGCGCCGAGCACATCGACCGCGAAGCCGACCGGATCGGCGCTGTAGCCATCGAACGACCATGACGCGCCCTCGATGTCGAGAAGCGCGTCACGCGTCGCTTGAAGAAGTGACTCGGTGAGGCTCTTGGGTGTCTTGCGGTAGCCCCGTTGACGACGATCGACTTCGTCGGCCGTCGTCGACGTGCTCACGGATTCACCGCCGGAAAGAAACGAAGGTACGGCTTCGGGCATTTGTCGAGCTCGAGCTCGGCGGCGAATTGCGCCGCGCCCTCGGTGTCCTTCAAGAAGAGCGGTAGATATTTGTTCATCCCCTCGTAGAAGCGCCCGAGATGCGGCACTTCTTGGGCCCACCATTCGGGGTGAAGCATGCCGTTTTTGAAAAGCACGTACATCGAATCAGTCGGCAACCGATCGTAATCTCGCCACGTGACGAGCGGTCTTCGGTACGAACCGTCATCGGTGCGCCGACCGTCCTTCTCGACGGTGTTGGTCGACGCGAGCTCGAGATCGTGATCGATGACCGTCGGTACCGGATGAAAGATCGCGCGCCCCGTCGCCATCGCGAAGACGTTGATGAGCGCATCGTCGACAAGCCGCTCGAGCGCATGCTTCTTGAGCTCATTCGTGCGCCATTCGAGAAACTCTCGAAGCACCGCTTGCGGGAAGATGTAGCCGATGCCGATGAGCCCGTCGGTCGTCGTATAGCCCGGCTTGCCCTGCATGAAGATCGTTCGCGCCGCGGGATGCGCGCACGAGAGCGCGATGATGTCATCGGGTCGACCGCGCACCATCGCGTCGACGATGGGCCAGAAGTCGGGGCTCACTTCGACGTCATCTTGCAAGAAGATGCTCGCGTCGACGTCGAGCTCGGCCGACTTCGACCATTGGAGCTCGGACCATACCCACCAAGGACCCGGCGTGCTCTCGATGACGGAGCTCTCGACGATCGCGCCGTCATTCTTGTCGAGTTGCTCGAGCAATCGAAGAAGGCTCGAGCGCCGCGCCGGATTCGACCGATCGTGCGTCACCGTCATCGCGAACGTCACGCGCTCGAGTGGAGCTCGCCGAGCTCGGAAGGCTCGAAGCTTTCGTTCGACGATTCGCATGTAGCCTTCACTCATCCACGGATTGGGAGCGAACGGAGCATCGCCCCCGTTCCACAAATCGACATCGTCGAAGTGCACGAGCCCGAAGCACAGGTCGTCCCACAAGATCGCCGCGACGCGAAGGGGATGATGGTCGTAGCCGAGCGACGACTTCACCGACATATCGTGCTTCACGATCGCCGGCACGGCGCAATACATCGGCCGTTGCTTTTCCCACGCCCAATGGATCGCAAGATTGTCTTCGTTGATGCTCTCGAACATCGCCTTCGGGATCGTCTCACTCCACTCAAGGAGCTCGCGCGCGACGCCCGGCGGGAGCACATAGCCCGGACCGGTGAGCCAATACGACCGGAACCATGGATCGTGAATGTGATGCGACGCCGGCGGTGTTGCGTGAAGCGAGAGCACTTGGTCGGGCTTCGCTTCGATCATGGCGCGCACGACGTCGATGAAGTCGGGACACACTTCGACGTCATCGTTGAGAAGCACGGCGTGCGCTTCGTGCTCAGCCGCCCAAGCCCAAAGCCGGCGAGCCCATACGCTCGCGTGCTCGCGTTCGAGACTCACGCTCACGTGCACATCAATCTGTCGCTCGAGTTGCCGAAGAAGCCGCTCGAGCGTGGCCTTTCGTTCGGGAAGCCAAACCGCGTGCGCGATGCCGATGACGATCTTCATAGTGCCTCGATTCGTTGGTACGGAGCCTTCGCCCGAATCGCTCGAGCGACCAAGCGTTCTCTCAAGAGCTCGCGTTGCGATGCGTTGTGCTCGAAGCTCGAAGCGGCGTTGTAGACGTGCACGACATTCGGATTGAAGACGACGCGCTCGGGGCCCGCCATCTCAAGCATCGGAAACATCACCGCCAGATCGACCGCGAGCTCGAGCCACTCTTGCGTCGGGATGGCGCCGATCTTGAAGTCGGTCTCGAGAATGCGTTGGAAGAGACCGGCGCGAAACGTCTTCAAGTGCGAGGCGAACCACGGTTGATAGCGCGGGCTCGGCTCCCAATCGACGCCTTCGAGCTCTCGCCATTTCGTGTCGTAGTGAAGCACCATGCCGTAAGGCTGGCAGTGACCCGGTCGGCCGTCGGCGTGCATGTATTGGCCGTAGGTGAGCCACGTCTCGGGCTTCTCTTCGTAGATGCGCGCGATCGTCGCGAGCGACTTCGGGCTCGAGAGCCAATCGTCACCATCGAGCCACACGACGACGGTTTCTTTCGGAAGGTTGGCGATCATGGCGATCAAGTTGACGACGACCGGCGCGGGCTTCGCTTGCGCGCCGGCGTTGATGTAGCGGTGCTCGACGATGCCGACATCTTCTTGTGAGCTCACGCTCACGCGACACTTCATTTCGGTCGGTGCGTTGAAGGCCGTCGAGACGACCACGAAGCGAGGCTTCATCCTTCTGCCCACCAAACCGACGACCATTCACCTTCCGGTACGGGCCCGAGCTTCGTGCGTCCCTTGCCGAGCGCTTTGTCGACGGCTTCGATGACGCCGGGGTAGTCGGGCTGGTAATCGTGACCCGAGATGATGCCGCCCTTCTTGACGGCCCACGCAAACCCCTCGATGTCTTTGATGACGCTCTCGTAGTCGTGCGCGCCGTCGATGAAGAGCATGTCGATGCCCTTGTCGATCGTGAGATTGACCGAGTCGACGGTGCCGCGAAGGATGTGCACGCGCTCGAGCACATCGGGGGCGTGCTTTCGCATCAAATCGAGAAACGCGAAGAAGAGACCGCCGTGCGCCTTGCCGATCTCGGCGTATTCCCCCATGCCGAGATAGCCCGTCGACGAATCGTCGAGCCACGGATCGATCGCCCAAAGCTCGAGATCGGGGCGCCGCTGGCCCATGTACGCGAGCGAGCGACCGAGAAACACGCCGACTTCGACGAAGACGCCGCCTTCTGGAATCCGCTTCGCCATCTCGTCGTAAAACGGAAGAATGTCACGCGACCAACCCGGGATATTTTCGTAGCTCATGATCCGTTTCCTTTCTTGAGAGCGAGCTTCGCCCATGCTTGCCAGCACGAGCCGAGCCCGGTGATTTCGCCGGCTACGAGATTGAAGCCGTCCGATTCGAGCGTCGATCCGGTGACAATCATCTCGAGCTCGGTGTCGAACTCGACAATCACAATCTTTGGTGTGAGTTGATCGAGAGGATGTCGTAATGGCATCGCTATGTGTAAGAGATCACAAGCCACAAACGATTTGAGCTCGGTGCCCTTGGTGAAGACGCGTCCGCCCGGCGGCATGTTCAGCCGAAGGATGCGCGCGAGCGCTTCGTCTTCTTCGTAGCAATCGATCCATGCATACGGCCAACGAAGCGCAGCGTAGGCGGCGAAGGCACCGATGCCGGCGCCGATGTCGACGATGCGACGCACTTGCGGCTCGAAGGGCATCGGGGGAAAGCCGACGCCCTGCCCGCGAAGCTGTTTGACGGTCGCCTCGGTGAGCTCGGTTGGGGTGATGATGTTCGTGCCGCGGCAAAGCGGCACCGAGACACAATTCATTTCAGGGGTCATGGTGGTCCGATCCTTCTTCATTGAGTTGCTCGAGCGTCGTGTTGATGGCCTTGAGCGCTTCGGGGAAGCTGCGAAGCGTGGCGAGAAGAGCGCGCTCGATGCGCTTCCACCGCGGGGTGTGCAAGATTCGCTTCTCGAGCCCGGCTTGCCGCGTGTCGAGCGTGTGAAGTGTGCCGGCGATCGAGCGCATCACCTTCGCGCGCTCGATGGGCGTCGCATCGGGATCGGTGCGCACGTACGCCATCAAGTCGAAGGCCGCGCGCTCGAGCTCGTCGTATGACCCATCGACGTCGATGCCCGTGAACGGCGCCGCCGGCGGTGCACCCCCGTTCATTTTCGTCGGCTTCGCGGGTTCATCCCATGCGCCGACTGGCACGCGAAAATGCTTCTCGATGAGCTTTCTCTTCGCCTTCGATGGGTGCTTCTCGTCGCGAAGCCAGTAGCCGACCGCTTGGCGTGAGACCTTCGCCCGCGCGGCGATCTCATCTTGCGATGCGCCGGTGCGTGCGAGCAAGCGAGCGGCTTCGCTCCGTTTCATCCCGCGCACTCTTGAAGAAACTTGGTCGTCCCGGCGTGTCGGTGCATCGCCGCGAGAATCACCGGCGGTACGGTGATGATGTCAGCTTCGGCCTTGAAGGCGTCGACGACATCCTTCACCGTGCGAATCGAGCCGACAAGAATTTCGGGCGGATCGTATTCATCGTCTTCGCTCTTCGCGAAGCTCTTCTCGAGCACGAGCTTCTTCGCGAATGAGACAACATCGGCCGGCGAGAGATGCGCGTCGAGCGAGCGATTCCAGAAGACCGAAAGGATCTTCGGGTTGGCCATCACCGCGAGTGCCGCTTGCTCTTCGCTCAAGATTGCCGTGAGGTTGAAGCGCTTGCGGTCGAGCGCCGGCGGCATGCGCGGAAGCCACTCGAGCGGAAGCTTGACGATGACGCCTTCGTCGATCTCGAGATATTGCTCGGGCCGATCGTCGGGCCCGGCGAGCTGGACCGAGACACACGGCACGATCGCCGCGATGTCTTCGATGCGCTTGAGCACGTCGATGCCGGGATCTTCCTTTCGGATGACGATCGGGTTTGTGGTGACGCCGCGAATGATGCCTTCGCCGAAGGCGCCGCGGATTGTCTCGAGATCGGCCGTATCGATGAAGAGTTGAGTCATGGGCTCACCATTTCGGTTTGTTGCGCGCGAGCGCGGGGTGCGTGACGAGAAGATGCAAGAGCACCGACGTGATGCCCTCGACGTGAGGGGTGACGCGATCGGGGTAGAGATTCGGGATAACGATCGCGCAATCGGCGCGCTTCGCGAGCTCGCCGCCGTCGCGGCCGACGATCGCAAGAACGGGGATGTGCGATTGTTTCGCGAAGAGCGCCGCGTCGACGAGACACTTGCTCGTGCGGCCATTCCCACCGCCGACGGACAAGAACAACATCGCTTCGTTTCGCTCATCCGGCCAGTTTTGAAGACCAAACCAACACGTGAGCCACGTCTCGAAGTCTTCATCGTTCGCGAGCGCCGTCATCAAGGCAACGTTGTCGGTCGGGCAAATCGCGGTCTTGCCGCAAAGCTTCGTTAGATCGTTCGCCATGTGCGAAGCGTGCGCGGCTGAGCCGCCGAGCCCACACACGTAGATCGTGCTCGCGAGCGCGAGATGCCCGACGAGCTCTTCGACGTCGTCATGGTCGATGTCGCGAAGGATTGAGAGCGCTTCTGCGATGTACGTCTCGGTGAAGCGCGGGGCTTGCATCGAACTCGGCATCGTTTCGGGATCCGGCGGTGTCATTTCTTTTCATCCTCTTTCTTGAGCTTCCACCGCTCGCGCAATGCGTCGGCGAGCACCTTCGCGCATTCGTTCGCTACTGCCGTCGCCATCGCGATCGCCGCCGACGCGAGCACAAACTTCGGCCAGTAGTGCGGGTCGGGCTTCGGATCGTCGGCCTTCACCATCGAATCACCTCCACGCCCGGCACGCCGAAGCGCACATCTTGTCGTTTGAAATCGAGATAGCCGAGCCCGCTATGCAAGCGCGTGCGATCATCGGGCGCCGAGACGAGAAGGAATCCCCCGCCGCCGGCACCGACGAGCTTCGCGCCGCGAGCGCCGCAATCCTTCGCGACCTTGATGCCCTCTTCGACGATCTCGCGCGTCATCGCGTGCGGCGCCGTCGCGAGCTTCAATTGGTGATGGCGATCCAAGATGTCGCCGATGTGCTCGCCCGCGCTCACGCGCCCGACAAGCTTTTTGATTTGGTGCATCGCTTCTACGTTCTTTTGCTCGGCTTGCGCGCGAAGGACGTCCTGCGCTTTTCGTTCGGTGCCCGTCCACCAAAGCTCGAGCGTGTCGATGCCCTTGATCTGCGAAGTCGCAACAGGAAATTGATTCACGCGATCGGGCCACGCACCGCCGTCGAAGGACTGGACGCCGCCGAAGGCCGCGATCATGTGGTCTTGCCATCCCGTGTCGGGATCGACGTCGTGCTCGTCGCGATGCGCGACGACCGCAAGCGCACGTGCACCGTCGCGCCAGCCCGAGAGCGTCGAGATCGCAGCCATGAGCGCCACCATGAAGGCGCCACTCGAGCCGAGCCCGGTGTTCGCCGGAACGTCGGCCATGGTGTGGAGCTCGAGACCTTGGAAGCCGGCGAGCGCGCGGCGAAGAAGCGGATGCTCGAGATCCTTCGCGTCGTCGACGATCTCGTCTTTCTTGTACGCAACGCGAATCTTCTTGTCCCATTCGCGATGCTTGAGCATGACGGTGACGTAGCGATCGATCGTCATCGTGAGGAGTCGCGCGCCGTGCTCGGCCGCGTACCACGGGAGATCGGTGCCGCCGCCGGCAAGAGAAATGCGAAGCGGAGCTCGAGCGATAATCATCGCGGCCCCATGTCGAGCTCGGCGGTTTTCTGCATGGCGTCGATCGTGATCTCGAGATTGGTCGCGAGCGAGCGAAGCATCGTGACGAGCTCTTTGCCCGTCGTTCCCATCGACTGGATCGTCGGCTTCGGGAAGAGCACGACCGGATGTCGTTCGTTTGTGTGGAGCACATAGCCGGCCGGCGAGTCGAAGATGCGAACGAGATTCATGGTGTCTCTCTTGTGAAGGTGGCGGTCACTTGGATCGAATTGAGATGGCCGCGCACGATGACCGGCTTGTCGAGCTCGTCGACGAGCGCAGCGTGAGCCCGTTTCACCGCTTCGTCTTCGAGAAGCACGGCTTGGAATGCGACGAAGAGCGTCGACGGCGAGTGAAGCGTCAGATCGCGAAGCCGATGCGCGCCGAGCTTGTGATCGCGACGGATGCGCCGGATGTTCGCTTTTGCGAGCTCGACTTCGCGCGCCTTGTACGCCGCGAATTGTTCCGGCGTGCAGTGCCACGCGTTGAGATCGAGAGCGTCGTCGTCCGGTTCGATGTGCGTTGCGGGATGTTCGTCGTTCACGTGATGGCTTCCTTTCGGCCGAGATGCGCTTCGAGATTCGAGAGACCTTGGGGGCTTCCGATTTCGTGGAAGCGCTCGGGCACGACGAGCGCACGAACGAAGCCGCCATCTTTCCCGCGCGGGTCCAAGATCGGTGTGCGTGCCCATCCGCCGAGCTCGTCATTCAAGTCGGGCGACGTTGCCTTGATGCGCTCGAGCACTGCACGACGAATTGCAATGGCGCCGTAGTCGATGAAGTCGACGCCCATACCATCGTTCTTGCTCTTGAAAACGTCGCGAACGAACTTGCGATCGGCCGAGAGCATCACGTTTCCGTTGACGTAACTCGGGCTCGTTTCGCACACCGTCATCACCGCCGCGCACCCCGAGATCGCCGATTGAGCGAGAGCGAGAGCCGCGAAGCCGTAGCGGTAATCGATGAAGGAATCGCCGTACGTGATGAGAAATTCGTCGCTAAGAAGCGACATCGGTTCGTAGTGCCCTTCAATTCGTTGCCCGCTGCTTTTCTCGCGGTCGAGCACGAACGTCATCCCGCGCGCTTCCGTCGTGAGCAGCCGAAGCGCATTGGCGGTGCCGGTCGGCTCGGGCTCGAGACAAAAGCGCATGCTCTTGCCGCGCCGTGGCGTTTGGCTGAGATGTCGGATGACTTCGAGTCCGCCGCCTTTCTCCGTCATACACAAGACGAAGTCATCAAAGCCCGCGGCGAGAAGTCGTTCGAGTTGCCACTCGATGAACGGTCGACCGCGCACGGGGATGAGCGACTTCACGCGCCCACCCATCCGCGTGCCGAGCCCACCGCAAAGGATTACGGCTTGCATCACGAAGGCTTTCTCGGCTTGACGTCGTACGAGCCGTTCGGTGCGTGCTCTTCAATGTGCTCGAGCGCGATACGTAGAAGCGAGACCGCGCCTTGCGGCTCGCACGTCGTGTCGAGCGTGAGATGGTCGTCGTTCGGATCGATTGCCACGACGACAAAAGCCGCCTTCGAGCCGAGATGCTTTGCGACCACTTGCCCGATGTCTTCGACAAAGGCTCTCGCCTGGATTGCATTCATGTTCGTACCTTTCGCGCTTCCCGCTCTTCGGGGTCCTCGTGCAAGCCGAAGATGTGGATGCCGGTGCGACCGCATTGCTCGGCGTGCGCGTTGGCTTCGTCCGTTCGTTGCTGACGAATCCCTTCGGATCCGTCGTGAATCTTTTGCGTGTTGGCCGCGTCGCTCCCGCCGCTGTAGTCGACGATCGCGTCGATCTCGACGGCGTAGTAGCGGGTCTCACCGCACACGGTGCATCGCCATCCGCACTTGAAAGTCATCGCGCGCCATCCTTTCCCGCGTCGCGAAAGCATGCGGGGTCGCGGCAAAACGGTTCGGAGAACGGGCACGCCGCGAGCTTGAGAATTCCCAGGACGGCGCCGAGAAAGATGCAAAACAGAAACCAATTGCCGTGGCTCATGGGCCCTCGGTTGGTGGCGGCGTGAGATCGCGCGCGACCGGCGGCATCTCGAATCGCGAGCACGTCGTCGCGTGATAGATGCGCGACGGCTCGCCGCAAAGGCTTCCGTCGAAACGCGCGTTGCCGCACTCATCGCATCTAGTTGCAGTTTCCCCGCAAAATTTGCCCGCGGAAATTTTCGCGC
>Ga0209647_1000321_pt1 | contig 45127 bp, 37 predicted proteins | sample GraSoi_2013_60cm_FD_185827 | JGI IMG/M metagenome (GOLD analysis project Ga0209647, IMG submission 185827) | Grasslands soil microbial communities from the Angelo Coastal Reserve, California, USA - Sample 9_17_2013_60cm (SPAdes) (version 2) | ecosystem: Environmental > Terrestrial > Soil >...
TATGAACCGCCAGCCAGTCCGTGGGCAGTACGCGGAATCCGGCGCCAAAGTTGACGGTGAATTTCTGGTCACCCTCGAACTTGACGCTGCCGATGCCGCCCACCAGGTAAAACCCGCTCGTCATGGCGAGACCGCGACCGAGAAACACCTCGCCAGGCAGGAAGTTGTAGCCCAGCGATAGGTTGTAATACGTGAAGCGCCTCTCATCCGGGGTAAGTAGCTGGATATTTCCGCCCAGGGTCTCAAAACTGGTCTTACCTGACATAGCGCGCCCGGCGCTCGCCTCGAAGAAAAAGTCTTCCGTGACGTGGTAATCAAAGCGCAGGCCCGTGACTGGCGCGGCGGTGTAGCTCTCGATGGAGATTTCACCGAAGCTGGCACCGAGCTCGACGTTCTTGCTCCTGATCTTCGGCACCTTGACCTTGCGCCGTTCCACCTGTGGCTCGATGACTGTGGGGGGTGGGGAGGTCTCGGCCGCCGCGGCCGCGGCGTCGGCGGCGGCATCCTGCTCGGCCTGCGTCGGGGGCGGCTTGGCGTGCCGGTGCCAGGGCCAATGCATGTGCAGGTGGGCACAGCCGCCGCTCAGCGTGGCGGCCAGCATCAGTAGAAGAACGCGAATCCGACTTTCCATTCCTGTTTCACCTCGTTGGCATCGCCCTTGGTGAATACCGTGTGATGGCGGTATTCAGCGCGCAGGAAGAAGCGTCGCGTCAGATAGTAACGCCCGCCGACGCCTGCGTAGGCGGTCTGGTAGTTCTTATTGCGTGGTTGGACCAGGGTCGACTTGGGCTCGGTGTGCTCCAGCCCGGTGCCCAGGGTCAGGAAGGGCGAGAAGCGCCACCGCGGCACGAACACATGGTTAAGGCCCAGGTCGGCGACATAGCCGTTCGACAGGTTGCCGAGGAACTGGCCGACCTGCAGCTCGAGCTTGAGACTGTCCGTGAGCGAGCGCGCCAGGAAACCCTCGACAATCGTGGCGCCCGCGTAGTCGCCGGTGAGCACACCGCCTTCCCAGCGATGCGAGCGGAAGCCTTCGCGATCGCCGCGCTCGAACCTGAAGGGCGAGCCGTCTGCCAGCGTGGTGTTGAGCAGGTCGCCCTCCGCTGCCCAGGCCTCCACGCCGCGCTCCGTGCGCACCTTGAACCACTCCGTGCGCCGGAACAGCACATCCACGGAATCCCCGCGCGCGACCACCTCCGTCACCGGATAGCCGCGCCCCGGTCCGGTGTGCAGCTCGAGGAACGGGGCCGTCACGAACAGCTGCAGCAGCTCACGCTGCGCGGCCGGGCAGGTGAGAGGCAGGGCAAACAGCAGCAGCGCCAGCGGGCGCAGCCGCCTAGTTGAGCGGTGCGGCAAACGGGTTGTTGTAGTACTGGGCTCCAATATCCACCCATTCTGACAGGAGTCGCAGTTCCGCGGGAGTCATGAACCCGCTGTGATTCACGGTGCCTACCGTGGTGCCAGAGAGTACCGCAAAGAAGCGCGAGCCTGCTGCGGAACCGCTCGCCATGGAGCCGGAGACCTGGATGTCAGTGCGCACCGGGACACAGGCGGCATCGAGGCTGAAGGTGGAAGTGGTATGGGTGGTGACGAGCTGCAGGTAGGCGCGCAGCTGGGCGGCCGGGTTCTGCGCCGGATCCGCGTCGAGCTCGAGTCCACCCGCGGCGGCCACGCTGATCGTGACATTGATGGCTGTCACAGTGCCGGCCGGAGTGCAGCTGACGACCTGCGTGCGGGTGGCGGTGTGACAGGTGGTGCAGGTGTTGGCGGCGCGATTGACCGTCCACAGCGGATCGATGTGCGCCGGTGCGGTGGTGGCTGCGCCGGTGCCACTCGCGGCGTAATCGATGGTAATGCGGCAAGCGGCGACCCACAGGTTGGTGCAGCTCACCGAGGTGGGCAGCGGGGTGTTCAGCCCGGGCAGGTAGCTCAGATCGATGCTGCTGTCGCCCACGGCACCCGTGCCGGTGTACTTGACGTTGACGCTGGGCGCGGCGGCATCGCAGGGGGTGACGCCACAATTGGCGCTGGTGCCGTAGCGCAGCTGCGCCAGGGTCTGCCCCATGGCGTCGCCGGAGTTGGCCGAGGCGGACAGGCCGGCGCGACCGTGCGAGGTGGCGCTGCCAGGGCCGCTCGCATTGTGGCAGCCGTTGCAGGTCAGGACCTCACCGGGGCGCAACTGTAGCCAGGCGCGATGCTGTGGAAAACTCGGGATGCGCCAGGCGTTCGCGTCGAGCACCGAGATCTGGAAGGCCACGTTGGCTGGCACCTTGACGCGCACGGAGCCGTCGGCTTCGATCGGCACGTAACCGAGGATCTCGCGCATATAGCCGACCGAATTGTCGAGGGAGATGTTGCGATCGAAATCCGGGAAACCGTCCATCAGGTTCTTGTCGCCCAGCGACACGGCTTTCTCGATGCGCAGGAACCTGGCGGGCCGCATATCAGCGGGCGTCGTGGACATCGTGGTGATGAAATTCGCCGTCGTGGCAGCGCCGGTCCCGGCCCACTTGGCATCGGCCCAGTCATAGACGCTGCGGATGTCGATGATGCCGGCACTGTCCCCGGCCAGCGTGCTGGCCGTGCTCACAGCTGCGATATAGGCCGGCGGTGGACGGGCCTGCAGCGCCACGACATCGGTGAGCATGTCGCCCTCTACGGGCGTGACCACCGGCTTGAGCGTGTTGTCCGCCGGATTGAACAGCCAGATGCTGTACAGGGGCGGCGCCAGCTGTGGCGCCGGCACCGCGAGGTTCGCACTCGTGCAGGGGATGATCGTGCCGGTGGTGTCAAGCAGGCGGCATTGTGACCAGCTGACGAGCACGCGGTTGGTGTGATCGAACAGCGGAAAGGTGGAATTGAAGCGCCCGCCGGGCGAGGGGCCGGGCACGGTACGCACGTCATTCGCGGTCGCGTTGGCCATCGCCGGGCAGGGACCCGTCCCGCTGCCCGCACCCGCCGCCAGCGTGCGCTGCGTGCATTCGACCGAGTTCACGACATCGAGGATCACGAGATTGCCGCCGAAGTCGGTACCCGGGTCCGCCGGACGAATCAGCGCCATCACGCGACCGTCCTCCATCTGCCGCGCCTTCACGAACTGCACCTCGGTCGGTGCCCCACTGGCCGGGTCGGGGCTTCCCACGAGGTGGCTGTGCGCGCCGTACAGCAGCTGCATGTCGCTGCCGTCCGGGTTCATCGTGTACAGGTGCATGGCGTTGGTGCCGCCGGGGGCGTTGTCCCAGCGCGTGTACAGCACCCGCCCACCGGTCATCACGCTCGGATTGAGGTCGTGGTCCTGGTTGAAGGAGATCTGCTGGAAGGCGCTCGGCCCGGTGAGCGTCGGGTCGAGGACATTGAGTGTGAAGGCGGACTCGCCGCCGCTTTCGATCTGTGCCTCGAAGCCGGCCTTCCGCTCATCCTGCAGGAGCACCTGCTTGGAATAGCGCTGGCGGGTGGATGTGATGAGTATGCGCCCGTTCGGGTGGGTGCTGTCGCTGGGCAGGTAATGGGGAGAGACGTCCTGGCCTCCGTCTGCCGTCACGTCGTCGGTGAGGCTGTGCAGGTTGTCCGCGGCGATGTCGTATTCCCAGATGCGCCAGGTCGGTGGCGCGAAATCCTTCTGCATCGGGTTGAGCGGGCCGCGCATCGCGAAGATCAGGCGGGTGCCGTCGGCCGAGACGTCGAGATCCTTGATGTCGTAGAAGTTGGTGCCGGTGACGCGAGCGGTGATGTTGCGCTCGACGCCGCTCGGCGAAGCCTTGTCGCGAATGAAGACGTCCGCCTTGGTCCAGAAATGCCGCTGCCGGCGCAGGTCGTCCAGGGCGCGCAGCGCATCGAGTGCGGTCGCGTCGGCAGGCAGCGTGCGTTTGACATATGCGATGCCGAAGTCCGTGGTCGCGCTGGCGCTCTGTCCGTGCCCGATGTCGACCGAACCGCCGCTGCTGCACGCGGCCAGGAACGCGGCGATGAGCAGGACGCACAGCGGACGAGTTTCACGGTTCATGCCCAAACGCTCCGGTATGCGAGTTCGCGCTCGCGTTCTGCCAACCCTGTCACACCCGGCGACCGTCTGTGAGAGGTTCCATGCCGGCGCCGGGCGCCCGGCGTCGCTCGCAATGCCCAGAGGCACAGGTAAGCCTTCGCCCGTGCCGCCGCCGTGAACCCGGTCCCAGATCAGTGAGCGCAGCATAGCCGGTAGACGTAAGCGGGCGAGCTGTCGGTGACTTGCGACGTCTGTGCGCTGAGACATTCCGGGGGCCCGGAACAGCCCCGTATATTCGCCTCGAAGTGCTGCGCGCGGGCACATGGGAGCGGGTTCACGGCGGCGGCACGGGCGAAGGCTTACCTGTGCCTCTGGGGCGGCCTTGACCGGCGTCGTGCTGATGGCGCTCCAGGGCTGGTCGCCGGCGCTGGCGGGCCCACGCGAACAGGCGCGGCGCCTGCACGATCGCCTCGCCGGGGTACCGCCCACCGATGCCGTGCTGACACAGATGGCCGCTGACATCCAGGCGGGCAATACCGACGCCGCGGCGCAGATGGCGATGGCCAACAGGAATTTCTACAACGTGACGCTGAAGAATTTCGCCGCGCCCTGGACCAATCGCGACCGCACGGTCTTCGTACCCCTGAATGATTACACCGCCACCGTCATCGGCATGGTGCGCGACGACGTCGATTTCAGCACCGTGCTGTCGGCGGACCTGCTCTACTTAGGCTCCGGCACGGGTGCGCCGGCCTATTCCGCGACCGACAACAATCATTACCAGTATCTCGACGACAACAATGTCGACCTGCAGGCCGCGTTGCAGCCGGCGACGCAGTCCAGCCTGCTCGGGCTGCCGATGGCGGCGACCGCGGGCATCATGACCACGCGCGCGGCCGCGGCGGCTTTCTTCATCAACGGCACCAACCGGGCGATGTTCCGCTTCACGCTGATCAATCACATGTGCCGGGACATGGAACAGGTGCAGGACTCCTCGCTCCCGCCTGACCGCATTCGCCAGGACGTGAGCCGTTCACCCGGCGGTGACAGCCGTGTGTTCCTCAACAGCTGCATCACTTGCCACGCCGGCATGGATCCGATGGCGCAGGCCTTCGCCTACTACAACTTCGATGCCGCCTCAGGGCGGCTGCAGTACACGGCGGGTGCGGTGCAGCCGAAATACCTCATCAATTCCGACAACTTCAAGTACGGCTACGTCACCACCGACGATCACTGGGACAACTACTGGCGCCAGGGCGCCAACCAGGTGTTCGGCTTTGACGCCGCGCTCCCCGGCGGTGGCAGTGGTGCCAAGAGCATGGGGCAGGAACTGGCGCACAGCGACGGTTTCGCCCAGTGCCAGGTGGAAAAGGTGTTCAAGTCGATGTGCCTGCGTGACCCGGGCGACGCTGCCGATCGCCAGGCCGTCGACACGATCAAGACGAAATTCAAGACGACGGGCTACAAGATGAAGCAGGTATTCGCCGACGCCGCCGTTTACTGCATGGGCAGCTAGGAGCGCACCGTGAAGTCTCTATCTTGGGTTCCGCAGCTGCTGCTGGTCAGCCTGATCCTGGCGCTGTGCGCCTGCTCGGGTGGTGCGGCGACGACGCCGAATCCCAATCCCCAGACCGTCACTTCCGCCAGCTACGCCGGACCGGCACCGGCCACGGCCGACGTGCAGGCCTTCCGCATCAATCTGTGGCAGAACATCAATAGCAGCAGTCGCTGCGGCAATTGTCACAAGGCGGGCGGTCAGTCGCCGATGTTTGCACGTTCCGATGACGTGAATCTCGCCTACAACGATGCCCTCGGCGTGGTCAATCTGGCGCAGCCCGACCAATCCAGGATGGTCATCAAGGTGGCCGGTGGCCACAACTGCTGGCTGGCGAGCCCGCAGGCCTGCGCCGACATTCTCACCACCTGGATCAAGAACTGGGCCGGCGGCGTCAGCAGCGGCGGCACGCAGATCCAGCTGCAGGCGCCGGTCGACAAGTCGGTCGGCAGCACCAAGGTCTTTCCGGCCAACGCCACCGACAACGGCAGTGCCTCCTTCGCGCAGACCATCTACCCCCTGCTGAGCCAGTTCTGTTCGCGCTGCCACAGCGCGAGCGCGACCACGCCGCAGACGCCTTATTTCGCCAGCAGCGATGTCGATGAAGCCTACGCGGCGGCGCAGGCCAAGATCAATCTGGACACCCCGTCCCTGTCGCGCTTCTACGTGCGCCTGCACGACGAGAGCCACAACTGCTGGGTGCCGCCGGGTGACGCGGCCGTGAGCTGTCCGAAGAGTTCGGCCACCATGCTGGCGGCCATCCAGAACTTCGTCGACGGCATCGCGCCCACGCAGGTCGATCCGTCCCTGGTCCTGTCCAAGGCGTTGACTCTCTACGACGGCACGATCGCTTCGGGCGGGAATCGCTACGACACAGGCGTGATCGCCAAGTGGCAGTTCAAGGAAGGCGTCGGGACGATTGCCGACGACACCAGCGGCGTGGATCCGGCGCTGAACCTGACGCTGGCCGGTGACACCAGCTGGGTGGGTGGCTGGGGCGTGGGCTTCGGCCCCAACGGCGGCGAGGCGCGCGGCGGCGCAGCCAGCCGCAAGATCTACGACTCGATCAAGAATACCGGCGAGTACAGCGTCGAGCTGTGGACCGCGCCCGCCAACGTCACGCAGGAAGACGCGTACATGGCGAGCTACTCGGGCGGCACGGCGGCGCGCAATTTCACGATGGGGCAGCATGCCTACCAGTACGAGATGTTCAATCGCTCGAGCGCCACGGACGCGAATGGTTCACCCTCGCTCCTCACCCGCGATACCGACCGCGACGCGCAGGCGTCGCTCCAGCACGTCGTGCTCACCTATGACGCGGTCAACGGCCGGCGCCTGTACGTCAACGGCAACTACACGGGCGATGTGGACGCCATGAAAGGCGGGACGCTGGGCAACTGGGACGATACCTTCGTGTTCCTGCTCGGCAACGAGACCTCCGGCAACCGCAAGTGGCAGGGCACGATCCGCTTTGCCGCGATCTACAACCGGGCGCTGACGCAGGAGCGTGGGCGAGCGTTACTTCCTGCTGTTCAACGTCAGCGCACTGACCGGGGTCAACCAGGCCTACGTGATGTTCGAGGTCAGCCGCTACGACAGCTACAGCTATCTGTTCACGAAGCCCACGTTCATCAGCCTGGACAGCATGGCCAAGCCGGGCAGTATCGTTATCAGGGGCATGCGCATTGGCATCAACGGGGCGGAGGCCAAGGTCGGACAGGCCTATGCACCGCTCGACACCACGGTCACCGACGCCAACTACACCGCTGGTGTCGGTCAGCTGCTGTCCCCGATCGGCACGGTCGTCGCGCTGGAAAAGGGTCCGGACTCTGACCTGTTCTTCCTCAGCTTCGACCAGATCGGCAGCAGCACGCATGTGCGCACCGACCCGGCGGTGCCGCAGCCGGCCGTGCCGGCCGACAAGCCGGAGAGCTCACAGGTGGGCGTGCGGGTGTTCAGCGAGCTCAACGCCTCGCTGTCGGACATCACCGGCGTTTCGATGAACGACCCCGGGGTGCTGGCCACCTATACCCTGGTCCAGCAGCAGTTGCCCACGGTGCCCACGATCGAATCCTTTGTGGCCTCCCATCAGATCGGTATGGCGCAGCTGGCGATCCAGTATTGCGACGCGCTGGTGGAGTCAGGCCAGGCGGGGAGCTTCTTCCCCGGGCTGCAGTTCAATGCCCCGCCCGCGACGGCCTTCGCCGATACCAGCCTGCTGATCGATCCGCTCCTGGCGCGCGGCGTCGGCATCAACATTGCGACGCAGCCGGCTGACAGCGACGTGCGCGCGGAGATCAACAGCCTGGTGACCCTGCTCTCGAGCTGCGGGGCGGCCTGCGCTCCCGACCGCACCAAGACGATCACCAAGGCGGCCTGCGCCACCGTGCTCGGCAGCGCCGCGCTGCTGATCAAATAGGCGACTGCTCCACAGGACCTGCGAGGCCGATTATGAAGATCCGACGCAAGCGAGCCCTGGGCCTGAACGACCCGCTGCGCCACCCCGATCACCCGCGGCCGGTGTCCCGGCGCGAATTTCTCGCCCAGGGATTCATCACGGGCAGCATCGCCTTCGCCGGCGCCTCCGCTTTCAGCCTGTTCGCGAACCCGCGCCAGGCCTACGCGGCGCTCGCCCCCGATATCGCCGCGCTCAAGGTCAGTCCCTGCAATATCGTGCCGGGGGCCGGCAAGATCCCCTTCGTCTGCTTCGATCTGGCCGGCGGCGCCAATATTGCCGGTTCCAACGTCCTGGTCGGACAGCAGGGCGGGCAGCTCGATTTCCTCTCCACCGCCGGGTACAGCAAGCTCGGCCTGCCCGGCAATATGACGCCGAACTCCTCGATTGGCGCCGGCAGCTTCGTCGATCGGCAGCTGGGCCTGGCGTTTCACTCCGACAGCGCCTTCCTGCGCGGCATACTGGAGCGCACGGCGGTGACCACACGAGCCAATGTCAACGGCGCGGTCATCGCCGCCATGAGCCAGAACGACACGGCCAACAACCCGCACAACCCGATGTACGGCATCTATTCGGCCGGCGCGCTGGGCGATCTGCTGGCGCTGATCGGCTCGGACAGTTCCGATTCCGGCGGCAATTCGATGGCCCCGTCGTACATGATGGATTCCACCGCGCGGCCCACCAAGGTGGATCGTTCCTCGGACTGGTCGACACCGGCAAGCTCGTCGGGCTCCTGAACCAGGCCGACGCCACCGCCGTGCTCGAATCCATCGAGCGCATCAGCCGCAAGAAGCTCGACAATACCGTGATTCGGAACGACGTCAGCGCCGATGCGGTCGTCAAGGATCTCGTGCAGTGCGGTTACGTCAAGGCCGCCGACCTGGCGGACCGCTACGGCAACGCCAAGGCGGCGCTCGACCCGGATATCGACCCGCTGATCGTCGGTCCGGCCGGCATCTTCACCCAGGCCGAATACGACGGTGACTCCGAGATCCGCAAGACCGCCGCGGTCATGAAAATGGTGGTCAACGGCTTTGCCGGTGCCGGCACCATCGAGATGGGCGGCTTCGATTACCACACGGGCGATCGCTCCACCGGGGAGGACAGGGACCTGCGCGCCGGCCGCTGCATGGGTGCCTGCATCGAGTATGCGGCGCGCCGCCACATGCCGCTCATGCTCTACGTGTTCAGCGACGGATCGCTGTCCTCCAATGGCATGATCGACAACTCGGCCGGGGGCCGCGGCAAGGGCGTGTGGACGGGCGACAATCAGTCTACGGCTGCGGCTTTCTTCCTGGTGTACAACCCGACCGGCCCGACGCCCGCCGCCACCAACCAGCTGGGCTATTTCACCGGCGACGGTTCGGTCTCGAGTACTTCGAGCCCCGGGGCGAATGCGGTCAACCTGCTGGCGGAAATGGTGGTACTCAATTACATGGCGCTGCACGGGCAGGAGGGCGCGTTCCAGAGCATGCACTGGGCCAGCGGCGTGAGCACGGGCCTGGGCAGTATCGGGACCTACTCGAGCCTGATCGCGCTACCGCAGATCGTCAGCGGGCCGGTGGCGCCGAGCTGATCCAGGAGCGGTTTCCCGGGCTTACGCGCGCCCCGGGCCCGGGCCTCGCGCGGGCGCTGTCGCCCATCACAGACGCTCGTGGTGGTTCCCCGGCGCCCCTTCTTACCCCATCCTTGACCCGGCCTGGTGCGGCACCCGCTGTGACCGGCGTCATACCCGTGCGACGCGCCGGTCGCATCGGGAGCACAGATGATGTCAAATAGCACGCAGCGGCCGGCGATATTTCGCTACTTCAAGGAGCTGCTGTTGATCCGCTGTATTGGACGCTGTTGTCTGCTGGTTCTGCTGCTCGTGCTGGTCCAACCGGCCACGGCCGCCGCGACCGCGGTCGGGGAGCTGGCGCCCGATTTCGCCCTGCCGGCCGCCACCGGCGGCAATGTGCGGCTATCCGAGCATCGCGGGGAAGTGGTGCTGCTGGCGTTCTGGAGCAGCCGCTGCGCGGTCTGCGCCACGCAGCTGTCGCGGCTCGGAGATCTGCAGACCACCTACCGTTCGGCGGGCCTGACCACACTGGCCATCAGCGTCGATGACGACCTGAGTCGTGCCGCACGCTTCGCGCGTGCGCACCCGGTGCGTTTTCCGATGCTACTCGATCTGCGCAAGGGCGTGAGCCGCGCCTACGGCATCGAGCGCCTGCCGACCACGGTGCTGATTGACCGGCGCGGCCGGGTGCGCTTTCTGCGATCGGACGATCACGGCATTGATAACTCGTACGTCGCACAGTTGCGCGAGTTGCTCGATGATCCGCTGTGAATCGTGCACGATCCGGCTTCCCCTGCTAGCCCCAACGGACCGCTCAACATGAGAACTGCAATGTCAACCTGGCGGCGGCTGGCGCCCGTGGCGCTGGCGATGGGCCTGCTCGCGCCGTGGGCCCACGCCGCCGAGCCACCCGCGACGCCCGGGTCCGCGCCGCCTGCCGTCGTGGCTCCGGCACCGGCCGCCGTGGCGGACAGCGCGACCTCCGCGCCGGCGCCAGCGAGCGAGGCGGCCGGCGAGGGCGGCACGCGCGCCCTCGATGAACAGGTCCAGGATCTCAAGCAACAGGTCGTCGATCTGAACAAGGACCTGTTCGTGCTCGAGGAGGAGCTGCTGTTTCCGGCCAACACGCAGGTCGCGGTGTTCCTGTCGATGGACGTCGGGGCCTTCTTCGGCCTCGACTCGGTCACGCTGCGGATCGATAACCGCGAGGTCATCAATTATCTGTACACGCCGCGCGAAACCGCCGCGCTCCTCAAGGGCGGTGTACAGCGGCTCTATATCGGCAACCTCAAAGCCGGCAGCCACGAGCTGGTGGCCTTGTTTGGCGGCAAGGGACCGAACGATCGCGACTATCGCCGGGGCGCCTCGCTCAAGTTCGAGAAGGGCGTGGGCGCGAAATATCTGGAGCTGAAGATTTCCGACCGGGCGCGCCGCCAGCAACCGGAATTCGAGATCAAGGACTGGGAGTAGCCCCCGATGTGGCGGCTGATCCTGCTATCGCTGGGCAGCCTGGTCGCGGCGCCGGCGGCGTGGACGGCGGCGGCCCCGGTGACCGACGCGCTGGCTGCCATCCGCGTGCAGGACCTGCATTACGGTGACGTGCTGTTCCGCTTCTACTCCGGGGATGAGTTCGAGGCACTGACGCGTCTGGAGGCCTACGAACACTGGCAGCGCATGCCGCATCACCAGCAGGACGCGGCACTCCTGGCCGGCGGCCTGTACCTCTCGCTCGGCATGCACAACGAAGCGGGCAGGCGCTTCGCGGCGCTCCTGACGGACAAGGTTCCCGCCGCGCTGCGCAATCGCGCCTGGTTCTACCTCGCCAAGGTCTGGTACGCGCGCAGTTATTACGATCGCAGCGAAGAGTCGCTCGGCCATATCAGCGGTGATCTGACGCCCGCACTCGAGGCTGAGCGACAGCACCTGCTGGTCAACGTACTCATGCGCCAGAACCGCTTCGACGAGGCGGCGACGCTCCTGGCGCGTTGGCAGGGACCGGCGGACTGGATGGCTTTTGCCCGGTTCAACCTCGGGGTCGCGCTGGTGCGCCAGAATCGCATGGATGAGGCCGCGCCGGTCCTGGCCTCGGTTGGTACGATGCCGGCCGCAGGCAGCGAAATGCTCGCACTGCGCGACAAGGCGAACCTGGCGCTCGGCTATGCCTGGCTGCAGGCCAAGAATCCCGCTGCGGCGCGTGTCGCGCTCGACCGGGTGCGCCTCGCAGGGCCCTATTCGACCCGGGCGCTGTTGGGGGTGGGTTGGGCGGACGCCGCGCTGGGCCAGTATCGCGAGGCACTCACGCCCTGGACCGAACTTCACAACCGGAACCTCCTCGACGCCGCGGTGCAGGAATCCTACCTCGCCGTGCCCTACGCCTACGGCAAGCTCAACGCCAACGCGCAGTCCGCTGAGCTCTACGAATCCGCGATCTCCTCCTTCAACGCGGAGGCGCAACGCATCGATGCAGCGGTCGCGCGCGTCGGCGAGGGACACATGCTCGAGGATCTGCTGGGCGCCGACCAGGAGCCGGATCAGCAGGGGTGGTTCTGGCAGCTCCGCCAGCTGCCTGGTGCGCCACAGTCGCGCTACCTGTACAGCCTGCTGGCCGAGAATGATTTCCAGGAGGGGCTCAAGAACTACCGCGACCTGGCCTACCTCGGCGGTACGCTCAAGCACTGGGACGAGAGCATGGACGCGTTCGCGGCGATGATCGCGACGCGCCAGCTGGCCGACGGGGAGCGGCTGCCGCGGGCTGATGCGCTGCTGGCGGGCGATGCCCCGGCGAAGCTGCTCGCCGCCCGCGCTGCCATTGATTCGCGCCTCACCGCCATCGAGACCGGTGCCGATGTCGCGGCCCTGGGCACTGGCAGGGAACGCGCGCAGTGGTCAAAGCTGCGGCAGCTCGAGAACGCGCTGGGCAGCGCCAGCGGCGGCGACAGCGAGGACCTGCAGACCGAGCGCGACAAGATCCGCCTGATGAAGGGCGTGCTGTATTGGCGCTTCGATGCGCAGTTCAAGGAACGCAGTTATGCCGAGCGGCGCGCGCTGCGCGCCGTCGATGCCGCGCTGAACGAGGCCCAGAATCGCTGGGTGCGCGTGCAGAAGGCGCGCAGCAGCGTGCCTTCCAATACCGGCGAGTTTTCCGCGCGCATCGCCGCGCTGGCCGAGCGCATTGCCCAGCTCCGCCTCGCGCTGGCGCACTCGGCCCAGCAGCAGAGTCGCTACCTGGAGCTGCTCGCCAGCTCGGCGCTGCTGGAGCAGAAGGATCGCCTGGCGGCCTACGAGGTGCAGGCGCGCTTCGCGCTTGCCGACATCTACGATCGTGGCAACACGTCGGCCGCACCGCCGACGGAGCCAGCGCCGCCGACGACGGAACCTGCGCCGACGACGGAGCCGGCGCCGTCAACGACGGAACCTGCGCCGGCCACGGAACCTGTGCCGGCGGAGGGAGGCAAGCCGTGAGCGGGCCGGAGTGTGCCCGGATCGTTGCACTGGTGCTGCTGACCGGTGCGCTGAGCCCGGGGTGGGCCCAGGATCGGACCCCCCGCAAAGCGGGCGACCCGGCTCCGACTGTGGGAGATCTGACACGGAGCGACGCCAGCGCCGTCCAGGTGCATCCGGACGCCACCGTGAACGGCAGCGCCGCCAAGGCCATGCAGGGCTACAGTGAGTTCCTGAAGCTGCAGAACTCCGACGCGAACCTGCGCGCCCAGGCCCTGCGGCGCCTGGGGGACCTGAACCTGGAGTCCGGCGAGCTCGAGCGCATGTCGAACGAGGTGTCGCAGCTCGACACCCTGGGCGCCGAAGCGATCAGGCTTTATTCAATCCTGCTTAAGGCTTATCCCGACTACGCGCGCAACGACCAGGTGCTGTATCAGCTCGCGCGGGCGTATGAAACCACCGGGCAGAGCGATACGGCGCTCGCCACGCTCGATCGCATCGTCGCGCATTATCCGGGTGCCCGCGAGATCGCCGAAGTGCAGTTCCGGCGCGGCGAATTGCTGTTTTCCGCCAAGCGCTACCCCGAGGCGCAGTCCGCCTACGAGCAGGTGCTCACGCGCGGTGCCGGCGGGTCGAACTTCTACGAGCAGAGCCTGTACAAGCACGGCTGGTCCATGTTTAAACAGTCCCAGAACGAGGCCTGCCTGCAGTCTTTCCTGAAACTGCTCGATCGCACGCTGCTCAATCGCCAGAGCGGTGCGCCCCGCCGCTGGGACAGCCTGTCGCGTGCCGATCGTGAGCTGGCGGACGATACCCTGCGCGTCATGAGCATCGCGTTTTCCTACCTGGAGGGCCCGCAGTCGCTCGATCGGCTGCTGTCCGCCCGCCGGTCGACGCCCTATGCCTGGCTGCTCTATTCGCGCCTGGGCGACCTGTACGTACAGAAGCAGCGCTACCAGGACGCGGCCAATACCTACAGGGCCTTCGTCGCCCGTGATCCTGTGGATGAACACGCGCCGGACCTGTCGAACCAGGCGATCGATGCCTACGCCAAGGGGAGCTTCGCCGACCTGGTGGTCGAGGGCAAGGCGGAATACGTGCGCAGCTACGGCTTCAGTGCGCCGTTCTGGCACGGGCGCGAGCGCAGCGCATTCCCGCAGGTGGTCACCGAGCTGAAGACCAATTACAGGGATCTGGCGCAGTACTACCACGCACTCGCGCAGAAATCCAAGCGCCTCGAGGATTACACCGTCGCGGCGCACTGGTACCGCGATTCGCTGGCAAATTTTCCGGACGACGCGGATTCCGCCGAGACCAATTACCTGCTGGCCGAGGCGCTGTTCGAGAGCCGTCAGTACCTGGACGCGGCCACCGAATACGAGCGCACGGCCTACATCTATCCGCCGGGCGCGCGCTCCGCGACCGCGGGGTACGCGGCGCTGGTGGCCCTGCAGAAACAGGAAGACGCCCTCCCGGCCGGCGGCCGCGCCGAGGTGCGCTCGCGCCTGACGGAGTCAGGCGTGCATTTCGCGCAGGCTTTCCCCGAGCATCCAGAGAGCGCCGGCGTGCTCACCCGCGCCGCGCAGGATGTGTTCGCGGCGCACGACCTGCCGCGGGCGATCACGCTGGCCGAAGCGCTGCTGGCCCGCAAGCCGCCGGTCGACGCCGCCATGCAGCGCATTGCCTGGACGATCGTCGGCCAGGCGAATTTCGACCAGGCCGCGTATGCAGCCGCCGAGCCGGCCTACCAGCACGCGCTGCTGGTGACGGAGGCCGGTTCGCCCGAGCGGGCTGACCTGAGCGAACGGCTGGCCGCCGCCGTCTATCGCCAGGGCGAGGCGCGGCGCAAGGCCGGCGATGAGGCGGGCGCGGCAGCGGATTTCCTGCGCGTCGCGACGGTGGCGCCGGGCTCGAAGGTGGTGCCGACCGCCCAGTACGATGCGGCCGCCTCGCTGATCAACGTCAAACAGTGGGATCAGGCGATCGCCGTGCTGGAAGCCTACCGTCGTGATTACCCGCAGAGCGAATTTGGCGCCGACATCACCCGCAAGCTTGCGGTGGCCTATGTCGAGGCCGGGCGCGGCGCCATGGCCGCCGCCGAGTTCGAGCGCATTGCCGCCGGACCTGCCGAGGATGCGGCCGTGGCGCGCGAGGCGACCCTGCGTGCCGCCGACCTGTACGACAAGGCGGGCAACCCGGCGCGCACCACGGTGATGCTCGAGCAGTTCGTGCAGCGCTATCCGGCGCCGGTGAGCGATGCGATCGAAGCGCGTGCGCGGCTGGCCGGCCTGGCTGAAAAATCCGGCGATCTGGCGCGCCTGGGCTACTGGCGTGGCGAGATCATCAAGGCGGACGCCGCCGCCGGGGCCGGTCGCACCGATCGCACCCGCTTTCTGGCGGCCGGGGCGCGTCTGGCGCTGGCGCAGCCCGCGCGCGATGCCTTTCGGGCGGTGCGCCTGAGCGCGCCGCTGAAGAAATCGCTGATCGCCAAAAAGCAGGCCATGGAGACGGCCCTGGCCGGCTACAAGGCGGTCGTGGCCTACGATGTCGCCGTGACGACGACGGCCGCGACCTTCGAGATGGCGGAGCTGTACCGCACGCTGGCCAAGGACCTGCTGGCCTCCGAGCGACCGAAGAAACTGAGCGCCGAGGAGCGCGAGCAATTCGATTCCCTGCTCGAGGAGCAGGCCTTCCCCCTCGAGGAACAGGCGATTGCCATACACGCGGTGAACGCCAAGCGCACCGTCAGCGGCGTGTATGACGAGTCGGTGCGCGCAAGCTTTCGGGCCCTGGCAGAGCTGAGTCCGGCGCGCTACGCCAAGACTGAGCTCGCGGGCGACCTGCTGCGCACGCTGGCGGCACCCGCGGGGACCGCCCCGGAGCCGCGCGCGGTGATTGAATTCACGCGTGGCGTCGCCGCCGCACTGGGCGGGCGGCTCACCGACGCGGAGCTGGAATTCCAGCAGCTCGAATTGCAGTACCCGGCCATGCCCGAGCCCTCGGTCAACCTGGGGATCGTCGAGCAGGGCGCAGGCAATCTCGATGCCGCCGCCGCCGCCCTGGAGCGCGGCACCGCGCGGGACCCGAACAGCGCCGTGGCCTGGAGCGAGCTGGGCCTGGTGCGGCGCGCGCAGGGAAAGTTTTCGGAGGCACGCCTGGCCTACGAACAGGCCATTGCCCAGGATGCCAGCTACGCGCCGGCGCACCGCAACCTGGGCGTGCTGCTGGATCTGTATCTGGACGATCCAGCCGCGGCGCTCGCCGAAATGGAGCGGTACCAGCAACTCAGTGGCGAGGAAAAGCCGGTGAGCGGGTGGATCGCCGAGCTGCGCCACCGGACCGGAGTGAAAACTCCCGCACCTGCGAGTGAGGCCCAGCCCGCGAAGGAGCCCGCGCCCGCGGGTACGCCCGCACCAGCGGCCAACGGAGACACCAAATGAAACAGCTGCTGACCATCCTGCTGCTGGGCGCTGGCGCCCTGTGTCGTGCCGAGGATCTCGAACCGGCGGTGCGCACCTCCCCGGTGCCGGCCAGGCCCGCGGCGGCACCGGCCTCAGGCGCGCCCGCCGCGCCTGCGCTGCCGGGCGCGCCGGGGAAAGCCGTCGCCTCGCGACCGGCGGCCCCGCCCCGCCCCGGTGCGGGCGCGGCACGACCCCACGATCAGATCGACCTTGATGCGACACAGATCACGGGCAACCGCGAGCTGCCGAACGTAATGTACGTCGTACCGTGGAAAAAGCCGGATCTGGGCGAATTTGCCGGCCGGCCACCCAAGAGCCTGCTGGACGAAATACTGGCGCCGGTGGATCGCGACGTATTTCGCCGGCAGAATCATTATTTTACGGCACTGCGGCCCGACGCCGCCGTGCCACCACCGGCGCCGGCGGCGCCGGCGTCCGCACCAGCGGACGGCGCAGCCACTACACTGCCCGCCGGGGATGAGAAGTAGGTCTCGGCAATGACAGGACCTAAGTCATTAATTTCATGGATTGATTCAGGCATGGGAGTCTGATGATGGAATTCTTCAGCATGGTTGTTCGTTTCTTCCAGGGCGGCGGCGCGATGATGTACCCCATTGCGGTGGTGCTGGTCATCGGTGCGGCCATCGCAATCGAGCGCTACATCGTGCTCACGCAGACCTCAGTGCGCAATCGCTGGCTGTGGAACGAGATTGCGCCGCTCCTGGCGCAGGGCAACTTCAGGGGTGCCGTGCAGGTCACCTCGAAGTCCAACGCGGTGATCGGCCAGATTCTGAGCTATGGCCTGGCGCGCATCAGCTCGACCACTCGACGCGACGACGTCGAAAAGGCGATGGAGGAGAGCCTGATGGACGTGGTGCCAAGGCTGGAGAAGCGCACCCACTACCTGGCGACCTTCGCGAACCTGGCCACCCTCCTGGGCCTGCTCGGCACCGTGGTGGGCCTGATCAACGCCTTCGCGGCCGTGGCCACGGTCAATCCGGCGGACAAGGCCAACCTGCTGTCGGCCAGCATCTCGGTGGCGATGAACTGCACGGCCTTCGGCCTGATGACGGCGGTGCCGCTGCTGGTGATACACGCGGTGCTGCAGACCAAGACGACGGAACTCGTCGACAGCCTGGAGATGGCCTCGGTGAAATTCCTCAATGCCGTGACCGAGCGCAGCAAGGCGGCGGCCTGAAGCATCCCGGCAACCTCAAGCGAGTACGCGCATGCGTCGCTCCCAAGCCCTGAGAAAACTGTTGCGCCGGCAGCGCCGGCCTTCGGAACTGACACTGGTGTCGATGATCGACATTTTCACCGTGCTGGTGACTTTCCTGCTCATGACGGCAATCTTTTCGCGCACTGTGGTGCTCGACCTGAGGCTGCCGTCGAACAACGCCAGTTTCCCCCAACTGCCCCCGGGCCTGAACCTGGAGATCATCGTTCGCGACAATCTGCTGCAGGTCGCCGACCGCGCCACCGGGCCGCTGCGTACCCTGCCGAATACCCCCAAGGGGTACGACCTCGACGGCCTGACCGAGTACCTGAAGTTCGTCAAATCGCGTTACCCGGACAAGACTGAAGCGACCATCCTGCTCGAACCGCAGACGCCCTACGACACGCTGGTGCAGGTGATGGACCGGACGCGGGTGGTCGAGGTCAACGCCGGGCTCTCCAGCGTGCAGGCCGAGCTGTTTCCGGAAGTGTCGATCGGCGATGCACCCGTCCCGGTCGGCAATGCGGGAGCCAGGCCATGAGCATGTCGAATCGCGCCCGGCGCATGCTCCAGCACCAGGTGCGCAACAAGGCGGACGCCGAGCTGAACCTGATCCCGATGATCGACATCCTGAGCGTCATGGTGTCCTTCCTGCTGGTTTATTCGACCGAGGTCGAAGTGGTGCAGAACAGCAAGGGCATCGACATTCCGCAATCGATCTCCGAGCAGCGGCCGCGCGAGACCGTGGTCGTGATGCTCACGCGTGACGATCTGTTCGTGCAGGGCGAGCGCATTGCCAGTCTCGCGGAGGTGCGCAACACGGCGGGCAATATCATCGCGCCGCTCCGTGTAGCCCTCAAGCGCCCGTCGCTGATCGGTCAGGTGATGACCGAGAAGACCATCGCAGCGCGTGAAATCACCGTCATGGCGGACAAGAGTACGCCCTACGAAGTGCTGAAGAAGGTGATGACCACCTGTACGGACGCGGACTACGGCCGCCTGTCCTTCGCGCTGATGCAGAGGGAGAAAGCGGTGAACCTGGATCAGTTGCGGAAGAAATTGTAGAGAGAGCCATCCGGTGCAGCTGACACAGTACTACCGCACATACGAGCTGCCCTGGGACACCGATCCCGAGGAGCAGCAGCGCTATCGGCGCTTCCTGCGCATCGGCCTGGGCGCGATGCTGCTCATCGGCCTGGTGCTGCCTTTCGTCCACCTGCCGAACCGCGCCGTCAGCGCGCAGGAAGCCGTGCCGCCGCGGCTTGCGCGCCTCATGGAGCAGCAGCTGCCCAAGCCTCCGCCGCCGAAACCGGTGGAACAGCCCAAGCCGGAGAAGCCCAAGGTCGAGCCGAAACCCACCGTGGCGCCCAAGCCGGTCGACACGCGCAAGAAGATGGCCGAATCCGCGGCCATGCGCGCCATCAAGGACGAGCTCGCCGATCTGCGTGACAAGCTCGATACCACGGCCCTGCAGAATCGGCAGCTCACGGCTGCGGTCAGCCAGGACCCGCGTTCGGAGCGCTCGCTGATCGCCTCCAAAGTCGGTACCGGCTCGGCGGGCATCGTCACCGCGAATGCCAGCCGTGGCTTCGGATCAGGCGCCGGCGCGCTCTCCGATCACAATGCGGCCGCGGTCAGTTCCCGCATCACTTCCAATGCGGCGCAGAATCGCGTCACCCGCAATGGGAGTGGCGGCAAGGCGGCGCGCAGTCAGGAAGAGATCGAACTGGTCTTCGATCGCAACAAGGGGGCCATTTACGCCCTGTACAGCCGTGCGTTGCGCGAGCGCGCCGACCTGCAGGGCAAGCTGGTGCTGCAGCTGACGATTTCACCGGCCGGCGAGGTGACCGATTGCCGCCTGCTCAGCAGTGAGTTGAGCGACGATGAACTGGAGCGCAAGATCGTCGCCCGGGTGCGCCTGTTCCACTTCGAGGCCCGCGACGTGGAGACCATCACGGCCCGCAAGACCATCGAATTCTTCCCGAACTGAGTGCGCTGTGAACCTGCAGTCGGAGATTCTGTTCTTCACCGAGCTCGACCCGGTGGGGCAGGCGCGGCTGCTGGCGCTGCTGGTGCATGAACTGAGCATCGAGGCACGCGTGACCTACGGCAGCGCGGCCGAGCATGTGCAGGACGGGGCGCGGTTGCGCTTCGTCAATGAAATGAACGCGCGCCTGGCACGCTACATCGAGCAGGTGCTGGTCGACGAGCCGGGCCGGCCCGGGCCGGACGTACTGCTGCGCATGCTGCTGGCTCCGCGGGCCGACAAGGCGGCCGAACGCCTGGTCGTCGGTGCCTACCGTCGCGCCATCCAGGGCTTCGATCAGCACGACACGACCGTGACGATGGCGCCGCGCTAGCGGCACGGGGCCACCGAGGGCGGAGGCTGGCCGGCCGGTTGGACAAGCAGCGCAGCGCCCCTTAAGTTTGCGCGATGTCCGCGCATCTGCTCACCCAGGTCCTGGTACTGCTGTGTGCCTCCGTGCTCGTCGTCGCCGTGGCGCGCCGGCTGGGCCTGCCCCCGATACTCGGTTACCTGGTCGTCGGCCTGCTGCTCGGGCCGTTGGCCTTCGGCCTGTTGCCCGCGGGCCCGGCGACGCGGGCGCTCGCCGAAATCGGCGTCGTATTTCTCCTGTTTACGCTGGGACTCGATTTCTCCTGGCCGCGCATGCTGGCCATGCGCCGCGAGGTCTTCGGACTCGGCCTGGGCCAGCTGCTGGTCGTCGGGCTGGCCGGGGCGGCGGTGCTGCACTTCCTGCACGTGGCCTGGGCCCCGGCACTGGTGGCCGGTGGCGCGGTGGCGATGAGTTCGACGGCCATCGTACTGCAGCAGCTCACCGAGCAGGCCGAGCTCAACCGTACGCACGGCCGGCTGGCCTTTGCGGTGCTGCTGTTCCAGGATCTGGCCGTCGTGCCCCTGCTGGCGCTCGCCACCGCCATGGCCACGGGCGGCGGCGCCTTCAGCGGTGCCAGCATGGTGCGCCTCGCCGTCGAGGGGCTGCTGGCACTGGTCGTCGTGCTGGCAATCGGGCGCTGGTTGCTGCGGCCCCTGTTCTACGAGATCGCCCACAGCCGGCTGCGCGAGCTGTTCACCCTGACGGTGCTGCTGGTGGTGCTCAGTTGCGCCTGGATCACGCAGCAGGTCGGCCTGTCGATGGCACTGGGCGCGTTCCTCGCCGGCATGATGCTCGCCGAATCCGAATACCGGCACCAGGTCGAGTCGGCAGTGCGCCCGTTTCGCGAGCTGCTGCTGGGACTGTTCTTCATCTCGGTGGGTATGCTGCTCGACCCGCGGCTCCTGTATCGGCAGTTCCTGCTGGTCACGGCGCTGGTGGCGCTGCTGGTGCTTGCCAAGAGCCTGCTCGTCACGCTGGTGACCCGCCTGTACGTCGGCAGCATCTTCAAGGCCCTGCGTGCCAGCCTCGTGCTCGCGGGCGGCGGGGAGTTCGGGGTGGCATTGCTGACGATCCTGGTGCCCTCGGGACTGCTGGACGGGCGCCTCAGTCAACCGCTCCTGGCCGCGATGGTCCTGAGCATGGTGCTCAGCCCGCTGCTGATTCGCTACAACCGGCGGATTGCCCGGCTGGTGCTGGGCGAGAAGGGCCCGCCCGGCAGCGCCCTGGAGCGCGAGGATGCCGCGGCGAACGCGCTGGCGCGGCGCGAGCACGTCGTGCTGTGCGGCTTCGGCCGGGTGGGGCAGAACATCGCCCGGGTGCTCGAATCGCTGGGTTTCGAATATCTGGCCGTCGATCTGGACCCCGCCCGGATCCGCCTGGCACGCCACGCCGGCGATAACGTGGTGTTCGGCGACAGCTCCGACGAGGAGCTGCTGCGGCAGGTGGGACTCGACACTGCCAGCGCGGTGATCATTACCTTCGCCGATCCGGCCGTTTCACTCGGCATTGCGCGCTCCGTGCGCCGCCTGCGGGCCAACGTGCCGCTGCTGGTGCGCACCGCGGACGACGTCGGGTTGGCCGAACTGATGGCCGCCGGGGTCACGGAGGTGGTGCCGGAGACCTTCGAGGCCAGCCTGATGCTGGTCGCTCAGGTCCTGATGCTGCTGCACGTGCCGGTCGACAAGGTGTTGCGGACGGTCGGAGACATACGCGCCAGTCGCTACTCGACCCTGCGCCACATCTTTCGCCACGACGGCGCCCGGGTCATCGACGAGACCCACGCCTTCCGCGAGGAGCTGCGCTCCATCGTGCTCCCGCCCGGCGCCTGGTCGGTGGGCCGGCGCATCGAGGAGGTGCATGCCCGCGGGGCCGACGTGAGTTTCACGGCGGTGCGGCGCCAGGGGATCACCGGACGCCAGCCGGAGGGTGGTACCGAGTTGCGCGAGGGCGACATCGTCGTCATCTATGGCACGCCCGAGGCGCTGGAGCATGCCGAGGCGGTGCTGCTCGCCGGGTAGTCGCGGCGCGCACCCACGGGTGTTTGCGCGCCCCGGCGGCTACAATGCGCGCCGGCAAGCCACGGGCCGAAGTTTGAACCGCGACGATATCGACTTTCCACCGCACCACGCCCCGCTGCGCGAAGACATACACGCGCTCGGTGAGATCGTCGGCAGCGTGCTGCGCGAACAGGGGGGCGAGGAGCTCTATGAGCTGGCCGAGGGCGACCGGCGCGCGGCGATTCGCCGCCGCGAAGGCACCGCGGCGGCCGCGGAGGCCCTGCGCGTACGCGTCGAGGGCCGCCGCCCGCAGCTCGCGCGCGACCTGGTGCGCGCCTTCTCCTCGTATTTCCAGCTCGCCAATGTAGCCGAGAAGGTCCATCGCATCCGTCGCCGGCGGGAATACTTCCTTGCCGTCAGCGACCGCCCGCAGCCGCGCGGGGTGCTGGACACGCTGGCCGAGCTGAAGGCGCAGGGCCTCAAGCTGGCCGAAGTGCTGCAGCTGCTGCGGCAACTGAGCATCGAACCGGTGCTGGTCACGCACCCGATGGAGTCGGCCCGGCGCACCGGGATGCGCCGGCAGCAGCGCATCGCCGATCGCCTGCTGGAACGCAGCAATCCGCTGCTCGCGCCCCAGGAGAAGGCGACATTGCTCGAGCGCATCCGCTCCGACGTGACCATCGAGTGGCAGACGGCGGAGCATCCGCGCGATCGCCTGACCGTGGCGGACGAGCGCGAGCACGCGATCTTCTATCTGGCCGAAGTGCTCTACCGCATCATTCCCGTGTTTTACGAGGAGCTGGCCTCCGCGCTGGCCCGCCTGTACGGTGCGGATGCCGAGACCCTGGAGTTGCCGCAGCTGGTGCGCTTCGGCACCTGGGTGGGCGGCGACATGGATGGCGCGGCCGACGTGCACGCCAAGAGCATCCGCGAGACACTGGCGCGGCAGCAGCAGGCGATCATCGGCAACTACCACGCCGAGTGCCGGATGCTGGCCGAGCAGCTGTCCCAGAGCGCTGCGAGGGTGGGCATCTCGACGGCGACGGCCCGGCGCATCGACGAATACCGCACGCTGCTGCCCGATGCGCCCGGACTCACCCCGGCGCGCCATGACCTGATGCCCTATCGGGTGCTGTTCGGGCAGATTTCCGCGCGCCTGCGCAACACCCTGGAAGGCCGGCCCAACGGCTATGAGCGCCCCGGACAGTTTCGCGGCGACGTCGCCCTCATCGCCGACAGCCTGCGCGCCCATCGCGGCGTGCATGCCGGTCTGTTCCTGGTGCGGCGCCTGCTGGCGCGCATCGATACGTTCGGCTTCCATCTCGCCACGCTGGACCTGCGCCAGCACGCCAGCGTGCACCACACGGTCGTGGCACAGGGACTGGCCGATCCGCAGTGGCGCGAACGCGGCGCCGAGGCGCAGCACGCGCGCCTGGTCGACGTGCTCGCACGCGATGCCGGCCCGAGCGGTGGATTCGATGCGCTCGGCAAGCGCACCCTGGGGGTGTTCGATGCCGTCATGCAGGGGCGCCATCGCTATGGCGCGGATGCGGTCGGCCTGTACATCGTGAGCGCCGCGGCGACCTCGGCCGACGTGCTGGCCCCGCTGGTGCTCGCGCACTGGGCCGGCGCGCGCGACCGGCACAGCGGCGCCGCGGTCATCGACGTCGCACCGCAGTTCGACACGGTCGATACGCTGGAGAGCTGCGGCGAGGTGATGCGTTCCCTCCTCGCGGTTCCCGCCTACCAGCAGCACCTCGCGGCGCGCAAGCGCATGCAGACCGTGCTGATCGGCTATTCGGAGGGCAGCCGCGACAGCGGTATCTGCGCTTCGCGCTTCGCCGCCTACCGGGCACAGCGTGCGCTGACCGCCGCGCTCGATCAGGCACGCGAAGGCCACGTGCTGTTCTACAGCCGCGGCGGCAGCATTCCGCGCGGCGGCGGCCGGATCGATGAACTGCTGCGCGCCGCGCCAGCCGAGTCGGTGAGCGGCGTGCTGCGCTTCACCGAACAGGGCGAGGGCATCGCGCAGAATCTCGGGCTGCGCGCGAACGCGATGCGCTCGCTCGAGCGTGCCTTCAACACGCTGGCGCTGGCCACCCTGGCCGTGCGCCGCGGCGTGGCCGTGCAGGAGGGCGTGGCGTTCGCCGCGGGCGTCGCGCAGGTCGCCGCGCACAGCCGGGTCGCCTGGCGCCGCTTGCTCGACCGCCCCGGTTTCTACGAATTCTTTCGCGCCGTCACCCCGATCGACGTGATCGAGCGCATGCGCATCGGCGCCCTGCGGCGGCGCGAGCCGCTCGCGGCCAGCGGCGTGGCCGCCGTGCCGGCCGCCGCCTGGGTCTACGCCTGGTCACAGTCGCGTCATATGCTGCCCGGCTGGTACGGCGCCGGCTCGGGGCTGGAGGAGGCGCGCGCCCAGCTCGGACTGGCCCTGCTGCGCCGGGCTTACGGCGGCTGGCCCTTCTTCCGCAGCCTGATCGACGACATCGAAGCGATGCTGGCGCGCGCCGACATGGCGATCGCCGCCCATTACGACCAGCTGGCCGCACCGGGCGGCGCCGAATTCGCGGCGGATATACGCGCCGAATACACCCTGACCTGCCGCCTGGTCGGGGAGATTAAGGAAAGTGCGGCGCTGCTGGACGGCGATCGCACGCTCCAGCGCAGCATTGCCCTGCGCAATCCCTACGTCGATCCGATGAACCTGATGCAGATCGACCTGCTGCGGCGCTGGCGGGCCGCCGGGCGGGAGGACGCCGCCCTGTACGAGGCGCTGCTGGCCAGCGTGACCGGCATCGGCTCAGGGCTCCAGACCAGCGGCTGATAACCCGACGGGTCATTCTAGATAACCGGCTGTCAGCTGCCGGGGCGCACTGGCCACCTGTACAGTGGTGCGCGTGTACCAATATGAGGCATTTGACCGCACCTTTGTCAACGAAAGGGTAGCGGAATTTCGTGACCAGACGCGCCGCTTCCTGGCCGGGGAGCTCAGCGAGGATGAGTTCCGTCCGCTGCGCCTGCGCAATGGGCTGTACATCCAGACGCATGCGCCGATGCTGCGGGTCGCGATCCCCTACGGGATGCTCAGCAGCACCCAGCTGCGCATGCTGGCGCACATTGCCCGGCACTACGACCGGGACTACGGCCATTTCAGCACGCGCCAGAACATCCAGTTCAACTGGCCGAAGCTGGAGCAGGTGCCCGACATCCTGGCCGAGCTGGCCACCGTGGACATGCACGCCATCCAGACCAGCGGCAACTGCATTCGCAACATCACCACGGATCACCTCGCCGGGGTGGCGGCCGACGAGCTGGAAGATCCGCGCCCCTGGTGCGAGCTGATCCGCCAGTGGTCGACGCTCCATCCCGAGTTCAACTACCTGCCGCGCAAGTTCAAGATTGCGGTGACCGGTGCCGCCAGTGACCGGGCCGTCTCCGCGGTGCACGACATCGGCGTGCACCTGGTGCGTGGACCGGACGGCGTGAACGGCTTCGAGATCCTGTGCGGCGGGGGCCTGGGGCGCATGCCCATCATCGGCAAACGGATCCGTGAGTGGCTGCCAGCGGCTGAGCTGCTCGCCTACCTCGAGGCGATACTGCGCGTCTACAACAGCCACGGCCGGCGCGACAATATCCACCGCGCCCGCATCAAGGTGCTCGTCAAATCCCTCGGCGTCGCGGAGTTTGCGCGGCAGGTCGAGCGTGAATACGCGGCCAACCGTGCCTTCGCGCCGCAGGTCAGCGCCGCGCAGATCGCGCGGCTGCGGGCCAGCTTTACCCCGCCGCCGTACCAGCTGCTGAGTGACGGCGACCCGACCCCCGGTGCCGGCGCCGCCTTCGTCGCCTGGTATCGGCACAACACCCGCGCTCACAAGGTCAGCGGCTACCGGGCCGTGTTCGTCTCCCTGAAAAAGCACGGCGAGGCGCCCGGAGACATGACGAGCGGCCAGATGCTGGGCCTGGCGGACCTGGCCGACCGCCACAGCTTCGGCGAGGTGCGCGTGACGCACGACCAGAATCTGGTGCTGGCCGACGTCCCGCAGCACACCCTGGCCGCGCTCCACCGCTCGCTCGCGGAGCTCGGGCTGGCGACGCCCAACATCGGCACGCTGACCGACATGATCGCCTGCCCGGGTCTCGACTTCTGCAGCCTCGCCAACGCCGGTACGATCGGCGTGGCCAGGCAGATCCACGCGCAGTTCGACGATTTTGATTACCTGTACGACCTGGGCGAGATCCAGGTGAAGATGTCCGGCTGCATGAATGCCTGCGGCCACCATCACGTGGGACACATCGGCATCCTCGGCGTCGACAAGCGCGGCGAGGAGTGGTACCAGATCACACTGGGCGGTTCGGCGAGCGGGGAGGTCAGGCTCGGGGAGGTCATCGGACCCTCGGTGCCCAAGGCACAGGTGGCCGCCACCCTGGAGCGCATCGTCGAGGTCTACCTTGAGCGCCGTCACGACGCGGATGAATCCTTCCTGCAGACCGTGCGCCGCCTCGGGCTGGCGCCCTTCAAGGAGCGCGTTTATGCGCAAGACGCTGTGGCGGCGTGAGCTGCGCGCGGACGCCTGGCGCTATCCGGGCGAAGACGGCACGGGCGAGCCGGTGCTGACGCTGGCCGGGCTGCTGCAGGCCGCGGCAGAGGGGCGCCTGGCCCGCACCGGTGTGGGCGTGAGTCTGGGGCCAACGGACAACGTGGAGCTGCTGGCGCCACTGGTGGAGCGCCTGGCGCTGATCGTGGTGCAATTCGAGAAGAGTGGGGACGGCCGCGGCTTTTCGCAGGCCCAGCTGCTGCGGCAACGGGTCGGATACGGCGGCGAGCTGCGCGCCGGCGGTGCCGTCAGCCGGGATCATCTCTTTCTGCTGGCCCGCTGCGGCTTCGACGCCTTCGATCTCGACCCCGGCGAGGATCTGGAGGCCGCCAGGGCGCAGCTGGAACGCTACAGCGTGGCCTACCAGGGCGCCGCCGATACCCTGGTGCATCCGCGCCGGCGCGAGGAATTCGCGGCCTGAATGGCTGCCGCTAGTCCAGGCAGACGATCAGGCGCGCATGATAGTTGCGCCAGTCGATCGGAATGACCATCGGCCGCGAGGTGGCCGGGTAGGGCAGCGGGCTGGCCCGATCGGAGTGCATGACGGGCACCGAGATCTGGAACTGGTGGCCGAATTCGCGACGGGCATTGCCGGCGAGCGTATTGGCGATTTCCCCGGCCAGGTCGCTCAGGTTTTCGTGACTCATGTCCGTTTCCTGCATGCGCATCAGCATCACGCTGAGCATGCTCTTGGGCGCCGTGAACGCCACCAGCCCGGTGCGCTTGCCGCTGACCTGGATCACGCCGGTGTAGTCGGCGAGATCGGGGTTGTCGTTCAGGGCCAGGTGCGGCGTGCCGCACTGCGCGCCCTGCTGCACGGCGGTGCTGAAGTAGTTCAGCACGCCGTCCACGAACACACCGATTTCCGTTTCCAGGCTCATGCTCTGCTCAGGTATCGATCAGCTTGCGCATGGCGTCGTTGAGCTGCCGGTCGCTGAAGGGCTTGCACAGGAATCCGCTGGCGCCCTTTTCCAGGGCATCGATCGCGGTCAACTTGTCGGCCAGCGCCGAGATCACCAGGATCCGCAGGCGTGGATCGCGCTGCACGAGTTTCGCCACGCACTCCGCACCGTCCATCGCCGGCATCGTCAGGTCCATGGTCACCAGGGTCGGATGGAGCAGCGCGTGCATTTCCAGGGCCTCGAGGCCGTTGCGCGCGGCGCCTACAAACTCGATCTGCGGCAGTTCGTTGGCGCGCTCGATGCGACGCCTGATGACGTTGGAGTCATCGACGACCAGCAGGCGGTGCCGTGGCGCGCTCATCGCGTGCCCTTCAGGCGGCGGACGACTGCGAGCTGGGCTGCTCGTCGCGGCGCGGCAGCACGATCTTGAAGCGCGTGTACTTGCCTGTAGAGGTCGCGATGCCGATGCGTCCGCCGCAATCGCGAACCGCGGCGTGGACGACGTCGAGCCCGACGCCGCGGCCGGCATGCTCGGTCACTTCGTCGGCGGTCGAAAATCCGGGCTGGAAGATCAGGCGATACGCACCGCTCCGATCGAGCGCCGCGGCCTGTTCGGCGTCGAGCAGGCCGCGGTCGCGGGCACGGTCGCGGATCTGCGCCGGATTCAGGCCCTGGCCGTCGTCTTCGATCAGCAACGTATATTCCTGCGGGTTATCGTCCCTGAAGCGGACCCGCACCACGCCGGCCACGGTCTTGCCGGCCGCAGCCCGCTTGGCCGCCGGCTCGATGCCATGGGCGATCGAGTTGCGCACCATCTGAATGCAGATGTCGCGCACCGGCCCGGCGTACACCTCCGGTATCCGCTCCAGCCCTTCCGTGACCAGATTGACTTCGCGCCCGCCGGCCGCGCTGACCTCGACCGCCAGGCGTCGCAGCATCGTATCCAGGCTGGTCGTGCCGGCCGGCACCGGTGCGGACGCCGGTTGCGCCCCGATGATGGCCGTATCGCCGTGCCGCGCGGCCGCCAGCTCGCCCTCGACCGCAGCCGTGGCGGTGGTGGAGCGCATGCTGTCCATTCTTTCGTGCATGGTGCCGACGGCCTGCATGTGTCCGAGCAGGCCGTTGAGCTTGACCACCACGGGGACGAAGTCATCGCCGGCGAGATCGCTGCGTTCGCGCAGGGCCGTCAGCAATTCCTCGGTGGCGTGGCAGCGATCCACGAAGCTCTGCAGGCCGAGTGCGGCCGCCTCGCCCTTGATGGCGTGCATCTGGCGGAACACGCCCTGGAGCTTTTTCTCCAGGTCCGCCGGCTTGACGCCAGGACTGCGCAGCAGGGAATTGCTGTGGCGTACGGCCGCGTCGACGCTGCCCAGGAACGACTGCAGCTGCAGCGGCTCGGTCTGCAGCAGTTGCAGCAGCAGATCCGATTGCGTGTCGGAGCTGGAACGCAACTGCTCGAGCTCACGCTGCAGCAGCACCTGATCGGTGATGTCCGCGACGACGCCGAGCACGAAACCCGGCTGCTTGCCCTCACCGCGCGTGCGGCGGAAGGAAAACGACAGAAAGCGCTGTTCCGGCGAGCCGAAGGGCTTCTGGAAGCTGATCTCGATCTGGCTCAGCGGATTGACCGATTCGATCAGCTCCTCGTTGACCTTGTCCTTCTGTAGCAGTCCGAGGTATTTGGTGGCGGCCAGCAGGGTTCTCTCGTCCACCAGCGGGCGCAGCAGGTTCTCGAAGCTCTGGCCGGCGGGCGAGGCGATGCGCAGCAGCGGCAGGAGAGAGTCGGAATGGGCCCCGCCGATGCGCCCGTCGCCGCCGATCAGGAACAGGCCTTCGCGCACGGTGCCGAGGATGTTGCCGATCTGGCGCTGCACCTCGCCGGCGGTGCGCGCTGCGCGCCCGGCGCGCCAGGCGAAATAGAGCATGGTGACGAGCAGCAGGGCGGCGAGGGCGGCGCCACCGAGCAGCAGCGTGCGCAGCGCCTTGCCGTCGCGCACCACCTCTTCGCGCAGCAGCGCCGCGAGCCGCGCCAGCTCGTTGGCCAGGGCCGAGGTGTTGCTCGATTGCGTGGCCAGCACCTCATCGGCGACCCGCTTGAGCTGGGCGCCCGCCCTGGTGAGCGTGGATCCATTGGCGCTGTCGGCGTACAGATCAACCGACTTCATGTTGCCGAGCCGGGCGAGCCCGGCCTCCAGCGGCCGCCAGTGCCGTTGCGCCAGCCCGAGCAGCGCGCCCGCATCGGCGCCGGATTCCGCCTCGTCCACGGCGGTGGCCAGTTTGGCATAAGCCTGGTTACTGTTGTTGCGACTGAGCGCCAGGGCGCGCAGGGAGTCACCCACGTAGGTTTCGGTCTCCAGTCCGCGCTGGATCAGCGTCAGCTCGGAACGCATCAGCTGCGGCTCGGCCACCAGGCCGGACGCCAGTTGCAGTGCCGTCGAAGCCGATTGCAGCCGCGCGGCGAGGCGCACGCCCGTGAACAGCAGCAGCGCCAGCGCGACCGCACACGCCATGGTCACGGCGATCGGCAGCCATTGCAGGCGATGGTTCAGGGACAGGCGGGCCATACGCTACTCCACTGCCTTGGGTTCCTTGTTCACGGTTTGAAACTGATGCGAATGCGCGCCCGCCGGGCCTTGGTGGCTCCGGCGAGGGCGCTGGTGTCGTAACGGCCGTCGCTCACGGCCGTCAGCGCGGCGTCGTCGAAGACTCGCGGAGGACTGGATTCGACCACCGCGGCCTTGCTGGCCCGGCCTCTGCTGTCGAGGGTGAATTCCACGATGACATAGCCCGATCGTCCGGACTGCAGGGCCTGCGCAGGGTAGGCGGCGCTGAGCGGCTTGAGCGGCTTGGCCGGCAGAAACTCCGGCAGCGCGATCGCACTGGCAACAGCCGGAGGCGGAGCCGCGGCGGCAGCCGCGGCGGCGGCGGCCCGGTCGCGTGCCCCATCCATGTCTGCTTGCAGCTGATGACGGGCGCTGGCGACATCGCTGTTGGCGCCGTACTCGGCCGCCGCAGTGAGCAATCGCTGCGCCGTCTCGAATTGCCCCGCGTGAGTGGCGCTCTGCGCGTGCGCCAGCAGCGCTAGCTGCAATTCATGCTCCAGGTTGACCGTCAGCGGGCTGGTGTGATTCTGCTGCACCATCGCCTGCACCAGGTCACGGGCGTTTTCCGTGGCGGGCTCCAGCAGTGCTCCGCCGTTGATCGCGGTGCGCGCCCGGGCCGCAAGGGCGTTGAATTCCGCTGTGGCGCTGTAGCTGTCCAGGCTGTGGCGCAGGTCGGCGAGCGTGGCACGATCGCCCCCGCCGGTCGCGAATTGAGCGATGAGCTCCTTGGCCGCGTCAACGTCGCCATTGCTGATCGCCGCGCGAGCCTGCGCGGGCAGGCCGCGCTGGCGCGCCGCAGTGACGTCGGCCTGCAGCTTGGCCAGCGCCTCGGCGCTCGTGCCCGCGTCGCGGAAGGCCGCCACCAGGCGCGTGGCATCGTCCGTCTTGCCCGCGGCCAGGGCGGACTGGATGCGCGAGCGGGCGACCGAGAGCAGACGCTGGATGCCTTCGTGCGCCTCCTCGTTGCGTGGATCCTGGGCCAGCACCGCTTCGTAGAGTTCCAGCGCGCTATCGCCGCGAGCCGTGCCTTCGGTGCCGGGGAAAAGAGTACGTTCATCGCGGAAGGCCACGCGGGCGTCCGACAGCAGTTCAAGCACCGTGCGATGCGGGGATGGAGCCGCGCTGGTGCTGGGCGCCGCCGGGACAGCCGCAGGCGATTCAGCGCCGGCGGAGGGCGCCGGTGCCGCCGGCATCGCCGGTTGGCTGGACTGGTCGGGAGCAGCGACCGAGCGGACCACCGCTGCCGGCGCCTGGCGGGCGGGCCGGTTGGTCCGGGACGAGGGCCGCAGGAAATACCAGCCGCCGGCGGCGAGGAGCAACAGCACGGCTCCGATCCGCCAGAAACGCTGGCTCCGTGCCGTTCCACCCGGCCCGGCGAGGTCCGCGAAGGCGTTTGAGGTGATCGCGGTCGCGGCGGCCTGCATGCGCAGGTCGATCGCCGTGAGTGCCTCGGGAAGTCCCGCGACCAGCGCGCCGCGCTCCACGACCGCAGTGACCATGCCACGAGCGAGCGGGCTGGCCCAGTCGGTCGATTTGCCGTCGGCGCAGATGACGAGCAGCGGCGCGAGGGGATGCTGCTGTTCGATGCGGGCGGCCTGCGCCCTGGCGTCGGTCCGCGCCGTCGCATCGATGATCATCAGCCAGGGCACGAGGCTGCTGGCGTCGATCTGGTCGGCGGCGTCGATGGGGCGCGAGCGGTAGCGGTCTCCCAGCAGCGGGCCGAGCTCGAGCAGCAGGCTGTCGTCGCCCGAGAGGAGGTACAGGTCCATGCGCCGCCCCGGGGCCGCCGACCCGGGTTTGTGGTGCCGTTCCTGACTGGGGTTGCTGCTGGAATGTGCTGTGTTCGGCACCGCGTCAGGCCTCCGGATTCATTGTTCTAAATGTGGTTGCTCGAGCCTCCGGGTGCTTCGGACCGGTTCACAATTTCGATGCGACAGAATGTGGCGCCGCTCGGCGCGTGCGGGCAATGCGCAATCCGTCACACTTGGCGGGGAATGGGCGCGCGTGGCGCCTATTGCGGGCGGCAGACCCCGGCCACCGCGCTGGCCAGCATCTCAACGTCGGCGGCCGAATGGGCGGTGGACAGGAACCCGACCTCAAAGGCACTGGGCGCCAGGTACACGCCGTGCGCGAGCAGCGGATGGTAGATCGCGCTGTACCGCGGCGCGCAGCCCACCGGAAATTGCGCGGGGCTGCGCAGCGGCGTCGACGCAGCGGCGTCGCCGGCGAGGCACAGCCAGAAAATTGAGCCGACGCGCTGCACGATGAGTCCGGGCACGGACCGGAGCAATTCCGACAGCTGCGCGCCCCGCGCCTCGAGCTGCGTGTAGGCGCTGCCGTCGCTGAGGCGTTGCAGCGTGGCGAGCCCCGCGCTCATGGCGACCGGATTGGCGCTGAGCGTGCCGGCCTGGTAGACCGGGCCTGCCGGTGCGACGAGCTGCATCAGCTCGCGCCATAGGCGCCGACGGGAAACCCGCCGCCGATGATCTTGCCGTAGGTCACCAGGTCAGGGGTCACGCCGGCCAGTGGCGCGTAGCCCTGGAAGCCGACCCGGAATCCGGAGATCACTTCATCGAGGATCAGCAGCGCACCGTGCTGCGCCGTGAGCCGCGCGAGCGTGCGCAGGAACTCGCCACGCTGCGGGAGCAGGCCGTAGTTGGCCGGGAGCGGTTCGATGATCGCGGCGGCGAGCTCGCTCCCGTGGCGCGCGAAAACGGCCTCCAGTGCGGACTCGTCGTCGAGCGGCGCGACCAGTGTTTCGCGGCTCGCCATCGCTCCCAGGCCGGCGCTGTCGGGCACCGGCGCCTCGGCCAGGCCCGAGCCTGCGCGCAGCAGCATGGAGTCGGCGTGGCCGTGATAACAACCCTCGAATTTCAGTATCTTCGATCGACCGGTTGCGCCACGCGCCACGCGCAGCGCCGACATCACCGCCTCGGTGCCGGAATTCACGAAACGCAGCATCTGCACCCAGGGGATGCGGCCGGTGATGTACTCGGCGAGTTCCAGGCTATAGGGTTCTGCGGTGCCCAGGCTCCAGCCGCGACCCATGGCGCCGGCGACCGCTTCGCGCACGGCAGGGTCGCCGTGTCCGAGGATCATCGGTCCGAAGGCCATGCAGAAATCGAGGTACTCGCGTCCCTCGACATCGATCAGGCGCGCGCCGCGACCGCCGCTCATGAACACCGGCGTCCCGCCGACGCTGCGGAAGGCGCGCACCGGCGAGTGCACGCCGCCGGGCGCGACCTTGAGGGCGCGCGCGAACAGCGCTTCCGAAACGCTCACAGGTCCAGCAGTTCGCGCGCCTGGCGCGCGCCGTAAGTGATGATCATGCTGGCGCCGGCACGCTTGAAGGCCGTCAGCACCTCCCGGTGGAGCGCGGCCCGCGGCGCCAGCCCCTTTTCCGCCAACGCCTCGAGCGCGGCGAATTCGCCGCTCACGTGATACACCGCCCAGGGCTTGCGGATCGCGCGCGACAGCTCGCGCAGCAGATCGAGGTAAGGAAGCCCTGGCTTCACCATCAGGATATCGGCGCCTTCGGCGTCGTCGCGTTCGGCGCACAGCCAGGCATCGGCGGGACGCGCCGGATCGAGCTGGTAGCTGGCCCGATCGCGCAGGGCGCTTTGCGTCTTGGGGGCGGAATCGGCGGCCACGCGGAACGGTCCGTACAGCGTCGACTGGAACTTGACCGAGTAGCTCATCAGTACGGTGCGCTCGAGCCCGCCCGCATCGAGGGCGCGGCGTATGGCGCCGACGCGGCCATCCATCATGTCGCTCGGTGCCACGCAGTCGGCGCCGGCCTGCGCGTAGGCCAGGGCCGCAGCGGTCAATTCCTGCACGCTGGCGTCATTGTCGAGGTGGTCGCCTTCGGCGTTGAGCACGCCGCAGTGGCCGTGCGGCGTCGAGGAGCACAGGCAGACGTCGGCGGCGAGCCAGATATCCTTGCCGAAGCGTGCCTTCAGGGCCTGGATCTGGCCGGCCGTGAAGGACCAGTCGATCTGCCTGGTGGCGCGCGCGCGCGGGACGCCAAACAGCAGGAAGGCGCGCACCCCGGCGCGCAGGTCCGCTTCCGTCTGCCGCAGCAGCGAGGCGGGCGTTTCCTGCATGACGCCGGTGAGACCGGGCACCGCTTCCGCGCCGGCCGTACCTTCGGCCACGAAGCAGGGCTGGATGAGCTGGTCGAGCCGCAGATGCACTTCGCGCGTCAGTGCCCGGACGTGTTCATCCTGGCGCAATCGGCGCAGGGTCAGCGCAATGGGTTCGCTCATGCGATCATTGTGCCGCAGTCCGCGTTCCCGCGGTCACGGCATTGTCAGCCCGGGCGGAACGGCCGCTCATTTCAGGCCAGTGCTGCCGTCCGGGACCACAGCGTGCTTATGCGTCAAAGTTATGAGTTGCCGGAACAATAATGCCCCCAGAGGCGAGAATTGGACTACCTGCCCCTATTCCTGAAGCTGCGCGGCGAGCGTGTGCTGCTCGTCGGCGGCGGCGCCGTCGCGGCGCGCAAGGCTGAACTGCTGACCGCGGCCGGCGCGCGTCTGCGCGTCGTCGCACCGGAGCTGGGCGCGGAACTCGCAGCCCTCTGTGATCGCGTCGGCGCCGAATACCTGGCGACGGCCTTTGAGCCGACGCAGCTGCAGGGCGTCGTGCTCGCCATCGCCGCCACAGACCGGCCGGAGATCAACCTGGAGGTGAGCCGTGCCGGCCGCGCCGCCAGCGTCTGGGTCAATGCCGTGGATGATCCACAGGCGTCGAGCTGCTTGATGCCGGCCATTGTCGATCGCGCGCCCGTGATGGTGGCGATCGGCACCGGGGGCGCCTCACCGACGCTGGCGCGCCTGCTGCGGGCGCAGATCGAGGCGTTGCTGCCCGAGCGGCTGGGGCAGTTGGCCAGTCTCGCCGGCGCGTGGCGTGCGCGGCTGCGCGCGGCGCTGCCGCGCGCCGACGCCCGGCGGCGTTTCTGGGAGGATTTCTTCGACAGCGCCCTGGCACAGCAGCTGCTCGCCGGCAGCGTCGATGCGGCCACCGCCACGGCCGGTCTGGAGCGGCAGCTCGAGGACGCCCGCGCGGACCTTACCGCCACGTCCGCGCGGGGCGCGGTGTGGCTGATCGGCGCCGGACCTGGCGATCCGGACCTGCTCACGCTGCGTGCGCAGCAGCTGCTGCAGCACTGTGACGTCGTGTTCTATGACCGGCTGGTGCCACCGGCGGTACTGGCGCGGCTCCGCCGCGACGTCGAACGGGTGTTCGTGGGCAAGGAGCCGGGCCGCCATCGCACCACGCAGGCGCGCATCCACGAGCTGCTCATCGAGCACGCGCGGCGCGGCCGGCGCGTGGTGCGGCTCAAGGGCGGCGATCCGCTGGTGTTTGCGCGCGGTGGCGAGGAGCTCTTGGCGCTGAGCCAGGCGGGCATCGCGGTGACCGTGGTGCCCGGCGTGACGGCGGCTCTGGGGGCGGCGGCGGCCACGGGCATCCCGCTGACGCATCGCGGTGTGGCGCAGTCGGTGTGTTTCGTCACCGCGATGGGCGAGGCGGCGGCGGCACTGGACTGGCGGGCGCTGGCCGCGCCGCTGCAGACGGTGGTGTTCTACATGGGCGCCGCGCAATTGCCGCAGATCGTGGCGCGCCTGGTCCAGCATGGCGCTCCGCCCGAGCGTTACGTGGCGCTCGTCGAACGCGCCACGCTCCCGGATCAGCGCCTGATCGCCGGCCGGCTGGCGGATATCGCCGCGCGGGCCGCGGCCGCGAGAGTGGGTGCACCGGCATTGCTGATCGTCGGCGATGTGGCACAGTTCGTGGGGCAGGCGGTCTCGGGCGAGCAACGGGTGGTGGATGAAAACAGCAATTGATTTCCTGGATGCGGTGGGCAACACGCCCCTGATCCGGCTGCGTGGCCCGAGCGCCGCCACCGGCTGCGAAATCCTGGGCAAGGCGGAATTCATGAATCCGGGCGGTTCGGTCAAGGATCGCGCCGCGCGCGCGATCGTCATCGATGCCGAGCGGCGCGGTGCGCTGCCACCGGGCGGCACCGTGGTCGAAGGCACGGCCGGCAACACCGGCATCGGCCTCGCCCACGTCTGCAATGCGCGCGGGTATCGCTGCGTGATCGTCATGCCGGACAACCAGTCGCCGGAGAAATATGAACTGATCGGCGCGCTCGGCGCCGCCGTGCATCGCGTCAAGGCCGTGCCTTACAGCGACCCGAATCATTACCAGAAAGTCGCCGGCCGCATGGCCGGCGAACTGCCGGACGCGATCTGGGCCAATCAGTTCGACAACACCGCCAATCGCCGCACGCACCTCGAGACGACCGGACCGGAAATCTGGGAGCAGACCGGCGGACGCATCGACGCCTTCGTGTCCGCCAGCGGCACCGGCGGAACACTGGGCGGGGTCTCCGAATATCTCAAGTCCCGCAGCGCGAGCGTGCGCACGGTGCTGGCCGATCCTCCCGGCAGCGCCCTGTATGAATACATCCGCGGCGGTGTGCTCAAAGCCACCGGTGGCGCGTCGATCACCGAGGGCATTGGCATCGGGCGGGTGACCGCGAATATGCAGGGCGCGCCGGTGGACGACGCGGTGCACGTCGAGGACCCTGAAACGGTCGCCTGCGTGTACCGGCTGCTGCGCGAGGAAGGGCTGTTTCTAGGCAGTACCAGCGGCATCAACGTCGCTGCCGCGATGCGCGTCGCGCAGCAACTCGGCCCCGGCCACGTGATCGTGACCGTGCTGTGCGATACGGGCTCGAAGTACCTCTCGCGCCTGTTCAATCGCGCCTGGCTGAAGGAGAAGGGACTGCTGGATGCCGCCGAGGCGGGCTAGACGGTGAGCGGCGGAGCCGGTACCGTGGCGTTGGCGAACCCTGCCTGAGGGTCTCAATCCCATCGACGCCCTGCGCTACGAATGATCAAGAAACCGCGCCGCACGCCGCTGCCCTGGCAAACGGCGAAGTCCGCCGAAGACGACCCGCAGGCCCCGCAACGCCTGGCGGCCATCCTCGGCAGCCCGAGCTATGCTCCCGGCGATGCCGATCCGGCTTTCCTGCAGCGCGACGACCAGCGCGGGCAGCGCCTGCAGCTGGACTACCTCAAGCCCGAACTGCTCCTGCAAGCCGCCGGGATCCGGCACACGATCGTCGTATTCGGCAGTACCCGCATCACCGAGCCGGCCGCGGCGCAGCGGCGCCTCGCGGCGGCGCGGGCCGCCGCCGCGCGCACGCCGGATGACGCCGAGTTGCACCAGCGTATGGCTGCCTGCGAGCGCCTCGTGGCCAAGAGCCGCTATTACGAGATCGCGCGCGAGCTCGGCCGGCTGGTCGCGGGGTGCAATCCGGATCCTGCGCACGGGCATACGGTGGTCATGACCGGCGGGGGCCCCGGCATCATGGAGGCCGCCAATCGCGGCGCCTTCGAAGCGGGCGCAAAGACGGTGGGACTCAACATCAATCTCCCGCACGAACAGTACCCCAATCCCTACGTGACACCGGAACTGTGTTTCCGTTTTCATTACTTCGCGATGCGCAAGCTCCACTTCCTGCAGCGCGCCCGCGCGCTGGTCGCTTTTCCGGGCGGCTTCGGCACGCTCGACGAGGTGTTCGAGGCCCTCACGCTGCTGCAGACCCGCAAGATGGAGGCCGTGCCGGTGGTGCTGGTCGGTGAACAGTACTGGCGGCGGGTCATCGATTTGCCCTACCTGATCGAGGAAGGCGTGATCGATCCGGAAGACGCCGAGCTGTTCTGGTTTGCCGAGGATGCCGCCGGCATCTGGAACAGCATCCAGGCCTGGTACGAACGGTCCGGCGAGAACCCCTTCAAGGATTGAGGAGTCCTGCCCCGCAATGGAACTGTCCTTTCACGGCGCGGACCGCGACGTCACCGGCTCCTGCCACCGGCTGCAATGCGCCGGGCGGCAAGTGCTGATCGACTGTGGCATGTTCCAGGGCGGGCGCGAGCTCGAAGAGGAAAACGCCGCTCCGCTCGGTTTCGACGCCGCGGCCATTGATTTCCTGCTGCTGACCCACGCGCATCTGGATCACTGCGGCCGCGTGCCGCTGCTCGTCAAACGCGGTTTTCGCGGCGAGATCATCAGCACGGCCGCCACGCGCGAACTGGCGCGCATCGTCCTGCAGGACTCCGCCCACATGGCCGAGGACGATGCGGCCTGGCGCAACAAGCGCTCCGGCAACGGCCCGCCGGTGGCGCCGCTGTACACCCGTGCGGACGTGCTCGCCGCGCTGGAGCGCTTCGGTCGCGTGGCCGCCTACGGCGTGGAGCTGCCGCTCGCGCCGGGCCTGAGTGTGAGTTATCACGATGCCGGGCACATCCTCGGCTCGGCCCATGTGCTGGTGCAGGTGCAGGAGGGCGGGCGCGCGCGCCGGGTGCTGTTCTCGGGCGACATCGGCGGCGCCGGCCGGCCGATCCTGCGCGATCCCGCGCCGCCGGCTGCCGGCATCGTGCTCATGGAAACCACTTACGGGGATCGCCTGCACCGCTCGCCCGCCGACTCGGCGGCCGAACTCGTCAGCGTCGTCGGGGCCACGATCGCGCGCGGCGGCAACGTGATCATCCCGAGCTTCGCGCTGGAACGCAGCCAGGAGATCCTGTATTCACTGCGCGCCGCAGTGGCGTCCGGCGCCTTGCCGCGCCGGCTTCCCGTCTACGTCGATTCGCCCATGGCCGTTGCCGCCATTGAAGTGTACCGCGCCCATCCGGAGTGCTATGACGCGGAGGCCGCGGCGCTGATCGCCGCGGGCGGCGACCTGTTCGGCTTCGAGGGCCTGCACCTGGTCCGCACCACCGCGGAGTCCATCGCGCTCAACGACATCGCCGGCGGCGCGGTGATCATCGCCGGGTCCGGCATGGCCACGGGCGGGCGTGTGCGCCATCACCTGGTGCACAACCTGCCGCGTCCGGACGCCAGCATCGTGTTTGTCGGCTATGCGGCGCAGGGCACGCCGGCGCGCCGCATCATCGACGGCGCCCGCGGCATCATGCTGTTCGGCACAGAGGTACCGGTGCGCGCGGCGGTGCACACGATCAACGGCTTTTCGGCCCACGCCGACCAGGCGGAGCTGCTGCGCTGGCACACGCAGGTCGGCGGCGCCGAGCGCACGGTGCTCGTGCATGGCGAGGCACAGGCGATGAGCACCTTCGCGGCCCTGCTGCCCGGCGTGCCGGTCTCGATGCCCGGGCCTGCCGAGCGCCTGACGCTGTGAGGATTCACCCGGCCGGCCTGCTCGCGCTGCTCGCTCTGGCGAATCAGCCGGCGCGCGCCGAGTGGCTCACGCGCACCGAAGACGGCATCATGGGCACGCGCATCGTGGTCGAGCTGTGGGCCGAGGAGCGCGCGGCGGGCGATGCGGCGATCGCTGCGGTCATGGACGAGATGCGGCGCATCGATGCCGCGATGAGCACCTACAAGCCCGACAGCGAAGTCTCACGGGTCAACGCGCTTGCCGCACAGGGCCCCGTGAAGATCAGTGCCGAGCTCTTCGAGCTGCTGAACACCGCGATCGGCTACTCCCGGATCACCGACGGTGCCTTCGACATCACCTACGCCAGCGTCGGTTTCATGTACGACTTTCGCGCGCGCGTGCACCCGGACGAAAAGCAGATCGCGGCCGCACTGCCGGCGGTGAATTATCGGCACCTGCTGCTCGACCGCGCCGCCGGCACCGTGCGCTTCTCGCAGGCCGGCGTGCGCATCGATCTCGGCGGCATCGCCAAGGGTTACGCCGTCGACCGCGGCATCGGGATCCTGCAGCACCGCGGGTTCAGTCACGCCCTGGTTTCCGCCGGCGGCGACAGCCGCATCATCGGCGATCGGTTTGGCAAGCCCTGGATCGTCGGTATCCGCCACCCCGACCGCAAGGATGAAGTGATTGCGCGGCTGCCGCTCGTGGACACGGCAATCTCGACCTCCGGTGACTACGAGCACTATTTCGACGAGAACGGCACGCGCTACCACCACATCATCGATCCGCGCACCGGCCATTCCGCCAGCGCGGTGCGCAGTGCCACGGTGCTCGCTGCAACGGCGACCCGCAGCGACGGCCTGTCCAAGACGGCCTTCGTGCTGGGCGCCGAGGCGGCGATCAGGATTTACGAGAAACTCGGGGACGTTGACGCGGTCCTGGTCAGGCCGGACGGCCAGGTGCTGTACACGAAGGGGCTGGAGCCGCCGCCCGAGCCGCCTGCGCCGCCGGCCTCGCGCCCCTAGGCGCCGACGCCCGCAGCGGACGGCGCGGGGCTATTGCGACGGCGGTGACGGCGGGGCCATCTTGGCCTTGTAGGCACGCAGCTCGACGTTGAACTGGTCGGCCAGTTTCTGCAGTTTTTCGACTTCCACATTCTGGCGATTGACGTATTCAGCGCTGATCTTCAGCTTGTCGGCGTCGCTCAACTTGTCCCCGCCCGCGGCGATCTTCGCATCCTGCTCGGCCCGCAGGCAGTCGGCAAACACGGCGATCGCGGCGTCGGCGTCCTTGATCGCGTGCTGTGCGGCCAGCATTTCATCCTTGGTTGCCGCGGCACCATCGGGAATCTTGACCGCGCTGTTCGGGGCCGTGCAATCGGCATACACCGGGGCCGCAGCCAGCGCGGCGAGGAGCGACAGGGGCAGCAGAACTTTCATCAGTATCATCCTCTCGATAGGGTGGCTGAAATCGGTCCTCGGGGGCCGGCAGGTGCCCATGTTATGAGGACTTGGGCGCCATGCCAACCGGCGGGCGGGGGCTGGTCTTGACGGGCAGCGGAGCCGGCTGGGACAGTAGTGACCCTATGGCCATCAAACCCATCATCCGCATGGGCGACGCGCGGCTGCTGCAGGTCAGCGCCCCGGTGCAGGAGTTCGGCACCGCGCAGCTGCGCGGGCTGATCACCGACCTGGAAGACACGATGAAGGCGGCCGGCGGCGCCGGGCTGGCGGCACCGCAGATCGGCGTCCCGCTGCGGGTCGTGATCTTCGGGGGCGGCAGGACCGCACGCTACCCGGACGCTGACGCCGTGCCCTACACCGTGCTCATCAACCCCAGGCTCAAGCCGTTGCGTGGCGGCAAGGAAGAAGACTGGGAAGGTTGCCTGTCGGTGCCCGGCATGCGCGGCATGGTGCCCCGCTACCGCCGCTTGCGCTACCGCGGGAGCGATGAGCAGGGGCGCCCGATCGATCGCACGGTGTCCGGTTTTCATGCCCGCGTCGCGCAGCACGAGGTCGACCACCTCGACGGCGTGCTCTATCCCACGCGCATCAGGGATCTGCGGAAGTTCGGGTTTAACTCCGAGCTGTTTCCCGGGCAGGAAGTGCCGGAGGAGTAAGCGCAACCGCTCCGGCCGGGCTAACTCTTGCCTTCGAGGGTCCGGGCCAGGGCGGCAAAGCCGCGGTCGCGGGCCACATCTACCGCGGTCGCACGCTTGGTGTTGCGCAGCGACGTGCTGGCGCCGGCCGCGATCAACAGCTTGCTGGCGGCAAGGTTGCCCGCCCGGCTGGCCGCCATCAGCGCGGTGTCGCCATCCTGGTTCTGCGCATCGACGCCGTCCGTCTTGTGCACCACCAGCGCCTGCACCGAGTTCGGGTTGCCCTGTGCGGCAGCCAGGATCAACGGGGTATCGCCGTGCAAGGTCTTCAGGTCAACGCGCGCATGGGCCTCGAGCAGCAGTGTCACCAGCTTGTCCTGTCCGGCCCCGCTGGCGCTCATCAGCGGGGTGCGTCCATCCTTGTCGGCCGCGTCGACATCCGCGCCCGCCGCCAGCAGCAGCGGCGCGACGTCGGCCGCGCCGGCGTGCGCGGCACGCCACAGCGCCGTCTCACCGCGACTGTCTGCCAGATGGACGGAGGCGCCGCTGGCGAGCAGCATCTTGACCAGGGCGGCATTGTCGATCGAGGCGGCCAGCAGGAGCGGCGTCTGCCCCAGCGCGTCCGGGGTATCGACCTTGGCGCCGGAGACCAGCAGCTGCAGGGCGACCTCGATCCGGCCCGCGCGCGCGGCGGCGAGGAGCGGCGTGTCCTCGTGATCCCCGTGGGCGTCGGCGCTGACGCCGCTGCTGAGCATATGGTTGACGATGGGCAGGTCACCGCTGGTCGCGGCCAGGACCAGCACGGTACGGCCGCGCTTGTCCATCAGGCGCGGATTGGCGTGCGCTGCGAGCAGGAGCCGGAAGGCATCGCTGGCGCCGGCGTGATAGGCCACGTGCAGGAGCGTATCGCCCTGGATGGTGCGGCTGTCGGGCTCTGCGCCGCCCTGCAGGAGCTTCTGCGCACCCTCGGTGTCGTTGCGTGCCACGGCCAGCGCCACCACCGGCCAGCCCTGATAGATATCGCCGGGACGTCCGGCGTCGAACTTGCCGCTGCGATTCTCGGTTGGGCTGTGCGCGACCAGGGTCTTGGCGCCCAGGCTGCGCAGCTGCGCCGCCGCCGCGTCCGCGCCTACCGCCAGCGCCGCATCCAGTGCGGAGTAATCGCCGATGTCGGCCGCGTCGAGCCTGGCACCGGCCTGGACCAGGGCGCTGACGGCCGGCGCGCGGTCCGCCCGCGCGGCATAAAACAGCGCCGTGCGTTTCGCGCTGTCGAGCGCGTCGACGTGGGCGCCGGCTGCCAGGAGCAGCTGCAGCAGCTGCGCATTTTCGAGCTGTGCGGCCAGCATCAGCGGCGTCACGCCGAAACTGTCGGCAAGATTGACGTTGCTACCCTGCTCGAGGAGGAATTTCACCGCGTCGGCGGCGCCGGCCGCGACGGCGTGCGAAAGAATGGTCGCGCCGAAGGAATCGCGCAGCTCGCGGACCGCTGGGCCCATGGCCTTCAGGCAGCCGAGTTCGCTATTGCGCGCACTGTAGATCGCCAGGTCGACCCGCAGCGCATTGTCGGCCATTCCAGCCCAATCCGCGCTCAGGGGTGTGCGGCCCAGGCGCACGTCCTCGATGGCGGCCGGATAACCGAGCGCTGCCGCCCGCTGGAGCAGGGCTGCCGCCTCGCCCGGCGGGGCGTCGCTGCGCTGCGCGGACAGTGCGGCGAGTACGTAGGCGGCGGTGGCGTTGTTCTGTTCCAGACTCCGGCGCAGCCACAGCTCGGCCTGGGCGCGATCCGTCGTCACGCCGACGCCGTTCAATTCCATCAGTCCGAGCAGCAGCTGTGCATCGGCATTGCCGGCATTGGCACTCTGCCGCAGCCGCTCCAGGGCGGTCGGGTAATCGCGCTGGCGCAGCGCAACCCGGATCGGTTCCAGCGGTGCGGGCTTCGCCGCTGCCCAGGCCTCGCCGGCGCCGCCGAGCAGCGCCAGGCTCGCCAGGATCCACAGCGGTCGCGGCGCCATCAGGCTGTTCCGTACTTGGTCTCGACGCGCACGCCCACCTTGTTCAGGAATTCGTTCGGCAGGACGCCGCCGGCGCTGACGATGACGGCCTTGTTGCGGATCTCCATCTGCTTGCCACCCTGCTCGAGGATGACCAGGTCGGGATGGATGTGGCTGACGCTGGAAGAGAGCAGCAGCTTGAGGTTGCCGCGATCCGCGGCCTGCGCAACTCGCTGACGGTTCCTGGGTTTCGCGCGCCCGAAGGCGTCGCCACGATAGGAGAGCGTCACCTGCGTGCCCGAGACTTCGGCAATACTCGCCGCGGCCTCGAGCGCACTGTCACCACCGCCGACCACCAGGACTTCCTGGCCGACGTACTGGTCCGGATCGATCAGCCGATAGACGACCTTGGGCAGTTCCTCGCCTGGTACGGCGAGTTTGCGCGGCGTGCCGCGCCGGCCGATGGCGAGCAGCACTGCCGAAGCGCGGTAGGCCGCCTTGGAGGAGCGCACGACGAACCCGTCTTCCTCTTTTTCGACCGCCTCGACGCGCTCGCTGCACTGAATGCGCAGCTCCTGCTGCTCCATGATCTCCGTCCAGACCTTGAGGAGCTGTTCCTTGGAGGTCTGCCGGAAATGAAACTTGCCGACCAGCGGCAATTCGACCGGCGCGGTCATCACCAGCTTGCCGCGCGGGTACTTGAACACGCAGCCGCCGAGCGATTCCTGCTCGATGACGCGATAGGTCAGGTTGAGCGACTTGGCGGTCAGGGCGGCGGCCATGCCCGCCGGGCCCGCACCGACGATCAGCACATCGAGGCGCTTGCCCGGAGCGCGCTTGCCCTGCTTGGCGATGGATTCGACCGCCTGGCGGCCCTGCGTCAGGGCATTGCGGATCAGCCCCATGCCGCCCAGCTCGCCGGCGATGTATACGCCGGGCACATTGGTCTCGAAGCTCGGATTGAGCACCGGCAGATCGACACCGCGCGTCTCGGTCCCGAACACCAGCGTGATGGCGTCAACCGGACAGGCGGCCTTGCAGGCACCGTGACCGATGCACTCGGTCGGACTGACGAGGTGAGCCTTGCCTTCGATCAGGCCGAGCACGTGGTGGTGCGGCTGCTCCGGACAGGCGCGCACGCAGGCACCGCAGCCCAGACAACGCACTGGATCGATGATCGGATGGAGTGACGCCGGTTCCATCAGGCCCGCTTCCTTGGCCTCGAGATGCGCCGCGCGACTGAGCCGCTCGGCGCGGAAGTGCCGCCGCAGGTACCAGAACATGGTCAGCAGCAGCGGCGCGGCGTAGATGGCGATGAGGCTGGCGTTCATGAGTGGGGTTGGAAACGTGGCTCCTGCAGGTAGGCAGCGGATCAAGACTAATGCACTATGTGCGTAGCTTCCGTGAGTCGCAGCACGTGTCAACATGTCGCAAAATTCGTGAACTGTCCCGCAGTAGCGACAGCGTGACCCCACCCCGGAAGGCTTTACAATTCGTGACAGTTCGGATAGGCCGGAATATGGGCACATTAATACAATGAATGCGGCTAACGCTTTCTATTTCATAGCGGGCGCACTGGCTATTATTGCAGTGCTTTTCGTGGTCTACCCCTGGCTCGCGGGACGGCCGCGAGCCCAATTGCTGAGCAGCCTGCCGCGTTGGGTCCCGCTTGCCGGTGGTGTGGCGG
>Ga0209647_1000322_pt1 | contig 44889 bp, 16 predicted proteins | sample GraSoi_2013_60cm_FD_185827 | JGI IMG/M metagenome (GOLD analysis project Ga0209647, IMG submission 185827) | Grasslands soil microbial communities from the Angelo Coastal Reserve, California, USA - Sample 9_17_2013_60cm (SPAdes) (version 2) | ecosystem: Environmental > Terrestrial > Soil >...
TTTTCCCCCCCCCCCCCCCCCTCCTTTGCCTCTGACTCTCCAAAGGAGAGGCAAAGGAGAGGGTGGGTATAATCTAAGACTCTAAGGGTGAGCAGCTTGAGTAAAAAAAGGTGTAACTATTTATTTCAAGTAGGACTGATTAAATTACCCTATAAATGGTTACCACTTATCTAGCATCCCTTGCTTAAATTCTTTCGGTTCTTCTTTATCTCTAGTCTATATTTTTAAAAACCATTACTCGCTACCCTTTGCTTTTCAAGGCACGAGCCTCACTCTTTACCGGTAAAAGAGTCCAGATTTCAAAACTCAGGCGGTCTTTATCCTGAGAAGGGTGGGATTAAAAATAAATTTTATCTTTATATTTTTATATTTAGGGCAGGTGATCCGATTGGTAATGGTGGTTCTCTGTAAAAGAATTGGTTAATAGCCGTAAGAGGTTCGATTCCTTTACTGCTCATCATATAAATTTATTTTTCTTTTTTAATTTAACCTTACCTCGCTTTTGATTACAAATATTTGAGAGGATAGAAATAGTTGTCACCAAAAGGTGATATTTGGACTTTTTGGGAACTGCTAAATTAAAACAGCCCTGCCTTTTTTTATCTTTAATTATTAAAAAAAAGAGTAGCTCCTCGCAAGACCTCCTTTTTGTATCCTTATTTAATTAACAATAAAAGTAAGAAAAGGAGGACCCTAAGGGGGCGAGTCGCGCCCCTTGCGCCTAGCGCCCTTTTCTTTGCAAGGCGCAAGGCGCAAGGGGCGCGCCCTTGCTTTGCTAGGCTAGAGGGCTAATACTAAATAAGATCTCTATCTAACTAGGGTTATGAACATCTCGCTAGCTAGCGCACCAGCCAAAGGCTGGGACTAGTCTAAGGCCCAATCTGTTTTCTCCGCAGAAGCAGGACCCGCTTAAACGAGTCTTGCTGCTATAGCTAGAATAGGATATCACTCTCGCTTTAGCGACCTGCCTTTGGTGGCTTAACTCTAAGAGTGCTAGGATAAGCGAGTGGAGACTAAAAAGGGGTGGCCCTTTTTTATTCTTATTTAATTAACAATAAAAATAAGAAAAGGGGGTGAGTTGAAATTAAAAAAAATAATAAAAGAGGATAAATTTTACTTTTAAATACTATTTTATATTAAATATATATTAATTTTTTAGTTGTCTCTCTTTGTCTCTCCTAAAGATCTAAAGTGACAAGGGTAAAGAGAGAGGGGGCTATAAATTTTAACATATTCAAGCGAGATGGTGTAATTGGTAACACAGCAGTCTCATGAGCTGTTATTTAAGATTCGAATTCTTATCTCGCTTAAATTATTTGCATATTATTCCCTGATACTTTAGTTTTAAATTCTAATCCTTTTTTTTAATAAAGAGGAGTGGACTAAAGAAAAAGAGGGAGATAAAACCAAATTAAGATCAAATAGAAAGATATTATATTATATAAATATATATTAAAATAATATAAACGAGTATAGTTAAATGGTATAACTTCTACCTTCCAAGTAGAAATTATCAGTTCGATTCTGATTACTCGTAAAAAAGAAGAAAATTTAATTTATTATAAAAATTGATAACAATTTAACTTAAATTATCACGCTAACTCCCTCGCTGCCTACCCGCTCTTTTCTTAATTTTATTGTTTATTAAATAAGAATAAAAAAGGGAGGGTCTCCAAAGGAGAGCGCGACTGACTAAGGCAGGGGATGTTAGCAAGGGTCTCCTCGCAAAGAGACCTCTCCTTTGCCTCTCCTTTGCCTCTGCCTCTCCTTTGCCTCTGCCTGTATGGCACTCGGCCAAAAGGGAGAGTCGCTTTGCGAGGCACTCGGCCAAAAGGGAGAGTCGCTTTGCGAGGCACTCTAAAAAGGGAGACTGACTTTTATTGTTAATAAAATAAGAATACAAAAGGGAGGCCCTAAGGGGGACCCTAAGGGGGCAGAATGAGGGGAAAAAAGCAGATAAAAAAAGTAATTTAATTAAATAAATTATTCATTTTATAATCTCATTTATATTATTATAATTATTCTTACCATAATTAAATTTAACACCCTCCTTGTCTTATACCTCACTTTACCACTCTCCCTTTTTAGAGTGCCTAAAGGGAGTCGCTTTGCTGCCAAAGGCAGGGCTAGGGTCAGCAAATTTATCTTTATTTATTTAAAGAGGTCGCCAAAGGCGAGTCTCCTTTGGAGTGGGCTTACTCCCGCCAAAGGCGGCTGCGTTCAAAGGTAGGGGTAGCAGCTTTACCCTGGCATAGATAGGTCGGTCGCTCCCCTCTCTTTTTTTTGGGGGGTGGGGTGGTAAGCTAGTCTTTCATCTTACACATTTAAAGGTCTTAGACAGGGTGTATAAAGAGCTATCTCTCAACGCCTATATTTAGGTCCTTTCCAAAAGAGAGGAGTGGAATAAGATCTTAAATTATAATAAACGCTTTAATTATTTTTAATTTAAACATTATTTTGTTTTTATTGCGTTTCCTTCTCCCTCCCTTTTTAGAGTGCCATACTCTCCCTTTTGGCCGAGTGCCATACAGGCAGAGGCAAAGGAGAGGAGAGGAGCGCCCTTATTTTTTTTAAATTTACGATTAAAAAAACCAGCCTCGCGCCCGCCCTTTTTTATTCTTATTTTATTAACAATAAAAGTAAGAAAAAGGCGATCTCTCCCTTTTGGCCGAGTGCCATACAGGCAGAGGCAAAGGAGAGCCCAGGATATCCAAAGGAGGGGGCGCCCTTGCTTTGCAAGGCGCGCTAGGCGCGCAAAGCGTGAGGCTGCTACCTGTCTAATATTTTTAGTTCTTATTTGTATAATTAATTTAAGAATAAAAAGATGTGGTGTGCCTGCTTTTTCTTTTTTAATTAAATAAGCAGAGAGTTCTAAAGCCGGTTGCTCCCCCCCCCCCCTTCTATGGTGATCTTTTCTTTAAAAGAACGGTGGTCGCTTTAGCGAGTAGAGTCAGGCCCTCCCATTTTCTTACTTTTATTGTTAATAAAATAAGAATAAAAAAGGGGAGGGTACCAGGTTCTCTTGAGAGAGTATACAAAAAAACTTTAAAGCCTGAGGCTCAGTCCTTTGATCTGCTTATTTAATTGTTTAAAGTTGAGCAGTTATAACGGTCCACTCCCAATATAAGAAAAGCTAAATCTAATAAGATTAAGGCAGTCGCTTGCGATAAAAAATTTAAAACAAAAATAAAAAGCAGAGATTGTTTTTTCTTTCTTATTTAAAGAAATATTTAAATTTAAAGAAATGTATTCTTATTAATAAACTAGTATGCCTCAAATTATTCCTTTTTATTTTGTAAGTCAAATTTTTGTTACTTTTATATTATTATTTTCGGTTATATTTGTTTTATCTAAATATATTTTACCTAATAATTTATTTAACCAAGTTATAAGAAGCTATATAGTAAAATTAACTAATAAAAATTAAAATTTTTTTAATTAAATTAAGTTTTTTTTATAATTAAGGAGCCCTTCTATTAAGCAATTTTTAATTTTTATATATTATTTATTAAAATTGTATTTGCTTTGGCTATTTTTGCAAACCACCCTCCTTAGTGTCGCCCCTCTCCTGTCTTTTATCGCACCACTCTCGCTCAACCCTAGCACCCTGAGGGGTATACAACCAGAGGCAGTCCACCCCATGAGAGAGAGAGTAGCAGACGCGTTCTCTTTCAATAGGGGGAGGTCGCTAAAGCGAGTAGGAGTAGGCCGCCCCCTCCTTTGCCTCTCCTTTGCCTATGCCTGTATGGCACTCTAACTCTAAAAAAGGGAGAGTCGCTTTGCGAGGCACTCTAAAAAGGGAGTCGCTTTGCGAGGGCGCCAAAGCAAGAGGCGGCCCTTGCTTTGCAAGGCTAGAGGGCGAGCGAGATACCACTATTTGTGTTTAAGAGGTAGGAATCCTTAAAGCGAATAATAATCTAAAATTAAAAGCCCCCACCTTATAATCTAACCTTCAATTAGCCCTCCCTTCAAGCCCTCATCTTTGCGCGCCCTTTTTTATTCTTATTTAATTTTTTTATCTTTATTTTTAATTATAAGATACAAATAAAGAAACAATAAAATAAGAAAAGGGCAGCAGCAAATTTATTTATTTAAAAATAAAGAGGTCGCTAAAGCGAGGAGGAGCCCCGCACGTTTGTAAAAGCGAGACCCTTCTTTTTTATTCTTATTTAAAAAACAATAAAATTAAGAAAAGGGAGGGTGCCCTAGACAGAGTGGGAGAGCTTTAAAGTGAGAGGGCTTGCTTAATAGACTCTAAGTGAGGGTGGTCCTATTTTGTCATAAGGGCTTCCTTAAAGCGGCTAGAGATTGGTAAAATTATTCCATTGCTTAGCATAATTTAATAAACTCGCTCCTTGTTTGCAATATCTCGCCTCTAGCCTTGCTTTGCACCCCCGGATCTCCCTTTTGGCCGAGTGCCATACTCTCCCTTTTGGCCGAGTGCCATACAGGCAGAGGCAAAGGAGAGGCAAAGGAGGGGCGCCCTCGCAAAACGAGGGCCAAGGCGGGCGCAAAGCAAGGGGGCGCGAGGCCTCCAAAGGAGTTGCTGGCTAGAAGGGGAGGAGGCCGCCAGAGCAAAATATAAAAACAAACGCAAAACAAAAGATAAAAGTATCGATGATGATATGGTAATAACATTATAAACAATAAAATAAACAGTAATTTAAAGGGGTTATTAAGGAACAAAAAAGCAAATTTATAAAAAAGGAGGTAAATACCAAAAGCTTTATTCTGAAATTAAGAATTAGTTAGTGTAATTAATAAAAATTTATTAATTAGCAAGCTAAGAAGTAAGCGATCCTAAGGTAAACTTTAATATTTAAAAACTTCCTGAAGTAAAACATTTTATGTAAGGAAAGGAAAGGAAATCAACCGAGACTCCGAAAGTAATGGCGAGTGAAATCGGATTAGCCTAAATTTTATTGTAAGAAAGGTATTGCACCCCGCCCTTGTATTAGCGAGCCCTTCCTTAGTTCTTAATTTACTAAAATTTAAAGATTAAAAGGTGGGCGTGTGTCTTTATATTTATTTAAAAATAAATTTTTCTCTAGCATCACTCCTCGCTTTAGCGATCTCGCTTATTCTTAATTTTATTATTAAATAAAAAGCGAGAGGAAACTAGAAAAAAAAGTACCCAATTAGACAGAATGCATGATATCGCTTTTTTCTTATTTTTACTAAATTTATATTGCTTGCCCTATCTCTCTAAGAGGGGGAGGGCGCCCTTTTCTTATTTTTATAAAATAAGAATAAAAAGGGGCCGAATAAGCACACAGCTTTTTAGAAAAATATAAATAAGTTAAAAGCGAGTGGTGGAGAAAATATCTTAATATTAACTTGAAATATATCTTTTTATTTAACCTCTGAAGAACAACTCATCATATATTTAATTAGAATATTTATTGACTATATTTTATTTAAAGTCCTCCCTCTTTCTAAGAGGGAGGATTCTAGAATCATTAATCCTACAAATCCTATCCTTGCACCGAAGGAGCAACTCCCGCCCCTTTTTATTCAGAAAATGGGACCCTTTTTTATTCTTATTTAATTAACAATAAAAATAAGAAAAGGGGGCGACAGCAGGAGCATAAATCTCTTCTTTCCACACTCTTAGGGCGGGAGAAAGGGGCGGGATTGTTTAATATATAATGAGTCCTTCGGATTAAATAAGAAGACAAAAATTATAGTTATGTGCTTTCATGTAATTTTTGTACAAAATAAGGTTATACCAGTCCTGTAGAGTTAATAACAAATAAAAAATAGTCTAGACTTTAAAATTTGTTAAAGCTAGATAAAGTACAATGAGAGATAACTTGTTGGAAAATAGGGGAACCATCCTCTAAGGCTAAGTATTATAAATTTAGCGATAGTGAAAAGTACTGTGAAGGAAATTTTTGAAAAGTTAGTAGTATACTAGGTGAAATAGATTGTGAATTAGTAACTCTACAAGCAGTCGGAATTCCAACAATATATTAGGAATAACGGCGTACCTTTTGCATAATGGGTGAATTGCTTGCCCATCTTAATTGAGAAATTAAGAAAATACTGACTCATGACTAGCGCAAGCGAAGTCGGTATTATATTTATTTATAATGCTAACGGTGAACCCTAAGGATTAATTCTATGGGAATACCGTGGGAAGCTGTAAAACGTAGGAATAACTTAATAGTCCTTCGGATTAAGTAAATAAATGAATTTTTTTATATTTATATATTTATATTTATTTATTCTTTTTATTAGCCCTGTAACGACTGATTCGAAAGAAGAGACCGGTAATTAATCTAATAATTAAAAAAATTAGAACGGTAACACGTCAGCACTCAAAAATTCCAGTTTATTAAGGAAAATTAAAACAAACAAATAATAAAAATAAACCAAACATTAGTCTTATAAAAAGATGAAAAGAAGCTATAAAATAATACAAAATTTTGTTAGATATTATAGAAAATTTTCTAAATTTGATTTAAGTTTATCTTCGGATCGCGCAGCGAGAAGAAATCATAATTGGGCTAATATTAGGTGATCTATTTGCAGAAAAAATTAAACCTACAAGTAATACTAGATTACAATTTAAACAATCTATTAAAAATGAAGTTTATATTGATCACTTGTATTCTTTGTTTAATATTTATTGCAGTTCTCCACCTAAAATAACGACTTCTGTTGATAAAAGACCAGGAAAAAGAGAGTTAAATATATCAAAAAAATTTTGGACTTTAAGTCTACCTTGTTTTAATAAATTTAGAGAGCTATTTTATAATAGTAAAGGTGTAAAATTTATACCTAATAATTTAGAAGAATTTATTACAGCTAGAAGTTAAGCTTATTGGGTTATGGATGATGGTTATAAAACAACATCAGGATTTTATTTATGTACAGAGTCTTATACCTTAGAAGATAATCAAAATTTAAGTAAGATATTGAAAAATAAATTTAATTTAGATAGTGGTAATCATAAACATACAAATGGCCATAGATTATATATATTTAGTAGTTCTAAAGATAGGTTATTAGAATTAATAAAACCTTATCTAATCCACCATTTTTATTATAAATTTGAATTAGAAAATTAAACCCCCCTCTCCAAAGCGCCTCTCCTTTGCCTCTGCCTGTATGGCACTCGGCCAAAAGGGAGAGAGTCGTTGCGCGAGGGAAAATTTTATTTTCCTAAAATTTAATTTGAGTTGAAGGTATAGTCTAATCCGGTATGAAAATATTGGAACAAATTGCAGCAAGTTAATAGGAGTAGCAAGGATAAAACCTTAGCGAAAGCGACTGGACTAAAAATAGTGATGGGTAAGTTACTTCTATTAGACCCGAAGCCAGGTGATCTTACCAAGACCAGATTATAATAGATCGAACGGGTGAATGTTGCATAATTCTCCGAAGAGTTTTGGTAAGCGGTAGCATTTTGCCGCATTGAAAAGTGATTTTCATTACAAATCTAGCTCATAACGGTGAAACCTAAGGATATCCAACTCTAAGGCAATACCGTGGGAAGTTGTATCAAAGGAGAAACAAAACCCCTATATATTGAAAAATAATATAGCTTTGATATTAACCCCGTAACGACTTTAATTGAAAAATTAGGGCTTTTAATTTAACTTAAAGGCAAGACGCTAGCACTCTACGGTTTCAAATAATCATGATTAACCTTCAATTCCAAGAAGGGTAAATTTAAATAAATAATAAATAATATCAAACAGTATTCTTTGAATTTTAATGAAAAAAAAATATAATTTTACAGGAGATTGGATATCAGGTTTTACTCAATCAGATGGTAGTTTTGTAGTATCTTTTTTAAAACAAAAAAAAGGTGTACCTATAAGACCTCAACCAGTGTTTAACATTACTCAATCTATTGTTGAATTAGAAATGTTTAAAGCCTTACATAATCAATTAGGTATTGGTAAAATTTATACTAATAGAAAAAATGTAGTTTTTGTTGTAAAATCTATAGATGAAATAGTAGACGTAATACTACCTTTATTTGATAAACATCCTGTTAAGGGTGGAAAATTCTCAGCTTATACTATATTTAAAGAAGTATCTATAATGATTAAAGAAAAGAAACATTTAACAATTGAAGGGACACTTCAAATATTAAATTTAGCTTATTTTATGAACAAAGATACTTCCCTTCGAAATGAGGAAAGTTTAAAGCTACTTCAGAAAAATTTAAATTTAAACATTAACATCTCTAACTCTAACCTTATAAATTCGGTACATACAAAAAATATGCTCGAGCCTCTAACATTAGAGTTTGTAAGAGGGCTGATAGATGGTGATGGTAGTTTTAATATATCATTTGCTACAACAAGAAGAAGAATAGTAGCTAATTTTACAGTAGTTATGGAAATATCTTCCATTTCTATTTTAAATCGATTAGTTGATTTTTTTAATTGTGGGGCTGTTTATAAATTACCATCTGCTGCAGCTAGATATCAAGTACAATCTATAGATGATATATTAGAAAAAATATTACCTCTTTTTAATAATACAAAATTTAATACTAAGAAACAAGAACGATTTGAAATAATTATTAAAGTTTGTAGACTAATAAAAAATAGAGGTTATGCTAATGATGAAGACTTGAAATCTATAGTAGAAATAGCTTGGGATATGAATACAAGTCGAAGAAAAATAAGTAAGGAAGAATATTTAAATAAGTTTATAAAAACAAATTAATCTAAAATTATTGTAGAGTTGAAGGTATAGTCTGAACTTAACTGAAAAGTTTAAGAATAACATATTATTGGAAATGCCAATCTGACCTGGTGCTAGCTGGTTTTCTACCGAAACATATTTAAGTATGATGTCTATTTAATAGATTTATGGAGGTACAGCAAGGCGATTCCCAACAAGTTTGAATTTAAAAATTAAATACGTTTAGGTTGCGGGGATCTAGAAAATCTTACCTTTGGAAGCGAATCTCGGAATTACATAAATTGATGATAGATATTCAGACTGTTCATGCTAAGTTGGACAGTCAAGACGGAAACAGCCGAGAACATTGATCAAGGTCCCAAATGATTGTTAAGTGAAAATAAGGACGTAGCAACATCAAATACAGCTGTGAAGTGAGCTTGGTAGTCGCTACTTTTAATGAACGTATGTAACAACGCATCAGCAGTATTATTATTTCTATGATATAATAATTGATAGCAGCGCCGAAAATTATTATTTCTATGATATAATAATTGATAGCAGCGCCGAAAATTTAACGGGTCTAAAACAATCAACCGATATCGTGTTGGTTACTTAATTCTTACATATATTAAGAATTAAAAATTATATTTTATTTTGTAATCTAGGTAGTAGAACATTCAGTTTAACTGTTTATAAATTAGTGTTTCATTAATTTTTAGGTAACTGAAGAGAGAATGCTGACATGAGTAACGTAAAAAATTTCTATAATGAAATTCGCCGAATACGAAAGGGTTGCAAATAAGAAAGGTTAAACCGTTTTGTTTTAAAGCGGCCTCTAAGGACTATAGCGAAAGCTGTGGCTGATGAGTATAAAATAGAAAGTCCACGCCTATCTTTAGGACTACCTCGCTTTGCTGCCAAAGGCAGGGAACCAAATTCTTAAATTTAATAAATAATAAGAAAAAAAATGGAGACAATCGGTCTGAAGATAATAAGGACCAGGAAAATAATATTTATATTATTAAAAATTTAAATTTTATTTAAACATTTAATAGATACTACCGTACCCTAAACCGACACAGGTTCGTAGGTAGAGTATACTCAGGCGTAGAGCTAAAAGTTGTTAAGGAACTCGGCAAGTTCACCTCATAAGTTTGACGAAAAGAGGTACCTTATAAAAAAATAAGGTGGCACAGAATCGGAGGCCCCGACTGTTTACTAAAAACACAACACAGTGCAATCATAAAATATGGTAGTATACTGTGTGAAATTTGCCCGATGCCATTAATATAAGAAAAGTTATGGATTTGTTTAATTAAACAATACTGTGACCTATCGAAAATCTGGTTAATAGCGGTCTTAACTATGAGGATCTGTAAACCTTAGGGTCCTCAAAAACTCGATGATAAGCTGGAAACTCCTAAAGCTTTAAGTACTTTAAATTATTAATTAAAGAGTTATAATCTTAAAGATAAACAATGGACAATCAGCGGGGAATATTAAAAAAAAGGAAATTAAAGGAAAATTACAAATATATATCTAAAAATTTAAATAGCATTTATTAAATGTAACAAAAATGATTAAAATTTAAATACCAATCACAAGAATAAGAGATATCAAAGATCCTTCTTATTTATATTTTTTAGGTGGCTTTGTTGAAGGTGAAGGCTCAAATTCAGTATCGGTAACTATTCACAAAAATTTTAAATATGGTGTAAATATTCAACCCGTTTTTAATGTAAGTCAACATAAAAATGGCTTAGATATTTTATATTCATTTAAAGAACTTTTTGAAGATGCAGGATCAGTTGTTGAAAAGTCAGGTTCAGTTGATATTTATGTTTATACTTTAAAAGGTTACAAACAAATAATAAAATACGTCATTCCTTTTTTAGAGATTTATGTTCAACCGTTTAGTTGTAAAAAAGAAGAATTTTCTATTTTTAATAAAATTGTAACATTATCTTCTTTAGGTAAACAGAAAAATAAAGAGGATTTAATTGACATGGTTAAACTTGCTTACACACTTCAAGGTAAAGGTAAAACCCGAAAAAGGGAATTATCCGAAATACTTAAGATTATTGAAGATAAAGATTCATATTTTAATAATAAAATTTAATTATTAATTAAAGATTCCGGTTCAAATTATCAAAAACTTTTAAATTTTTAGATTATTCTAATGATTGCAGAATATATTGTAATAACCCCCACCAATTTACCAATAACTCCCTACTCTGACCCCGCGGGTCAAGTCTTTCTTAAAGCGACAACCTTTGGCTGTTAAGACAGATATAGTAGAGGAGGGCGGTGGGTAAGCATAATTAAATAATAGCCCTCAGAGACTAAATAATCGAGCAAATATTATTATTTGATGATATAGTCCAATCTATTTAGAAATAAATAGATAATTTCGAAGCCTAAGGTAGCAAAATCAATTGGCCATTAAATGTGGTCCGGTATCAATAATGTAACGATGGTCTCACTGTCTCTACAACTTGCTCAGTGAAATTGAATTACGCGTGCAGATGCGCGTTGCCTCCAGGGGGACGGGAAGACCCTATGCAGCTTTACTGTAGTTAGTTATCATATGAATCTAGAACAATCTTGTTTAATAGTGAATAGGTAAGTCGATAGACTATTAGTGGAAACCTTAGAGACAAGGTTGGGTTTGTGTTTACCTTAAATTAAAAAAAAAAAGAGGGATAGTTGACTAATTGGCAGTTTGACTGGGGCGGTCGTCTTTAATAGAGTAGCAAAGTACATCCAAATATATCAAAAGTTAAAAATAATCTTCTCTTCTCTTGTCTTTGAAACTTTTTATTTTGATTAAAATAAGAATAAGAGGCAGTCCCACCCTAAGGGAGTAGGAGCGAGTTTAAGATGAAACAAAAAAAAGTGAAACAATTTTATTATTAATTTGTTAATTATAAGGTATAGCTAGAAATTGAATGGAGATCAATCAACCAATGAAGGGTTGTGCAGGGCTCAATGGCGGTAAGCATACTTAACTGAAAGACTCAAAAGTCGCACAGATACGTAAGTAGGGCATAGTGACCCCTCGCTTTAGTATGGGATAGACGGGGATCAATTAATAAAAGTTACGCTAGGGATAACAGGCTGATCGCGGACGAGAGTACACATTGTCTCCGCGGATTGGCACCTTAACTATATAATGAAAATAATCACAATTAAAGTTAAAATAAAATAATCGTAAAATCTATAAAGCAAAATCTTTTCTCCTCGCTTTGCTGCCAAAGGCAGGAGTAAAAATTACATTTTTATAATTTCATTAATAATAAAAGCCTAAAAAAAAATAGGTTGTTAAACGCCTTGTAACAAGGCAGAAATATTTCTTACTACATTTAAGAAAAAAACAAAATATTAATAAATATGAATTTAAATAAACAAATCAAAGAATTTTTAATAGGTACTCTATTAGGTGATGCTCATATTGGAAGAACTGGTTTAAATAAAGCATTTATTTCCTTGAACAATCTTCTAAAAAAAGAGAGTACTTAAATTATTTGTTAAACATAACTAAAGAAGGAGAAATACCTTTAATGGATGAGAATGTTAGAGAATATTTAAGAGAAGATCCTAGATATAAAACTACAAATAGATCACTATATTTTAGGACTCAATCTATTGAAGAATTAAAACCTATGGCTGATTTATTTTTAGATACAGAGGGTAAAAAAATCATACCTCAGAATATTGCAGATCATTTAACAACTAGAAGCTTAGCTTTTTGGATAATGGATGATGGTCAGCAAGTAAAAAGAGGAGGTGTAACCTTATGTACAGATAGTTATAATACTGGTGAAATCAGTATACTTAGAGAGGCTCTTAAAAAGAATTTCAATTTAGAAACTTCTATTCACAATAAAAAAGGTGCAAATGATGCAATTTATGAAAGAATCTATATTAAAAAAGATGATTTGGAAAATATTAAACCTTCTTTAAAATCACACATGCATGAATCAATGTTATACAAAATAAATGAAAATCAAAGTGAAATTCAAAATGCAATAAAACAAGATTCTTCTGATATTGAAAACGACGGTACTGATATTTTAGATATTTTTGATATCGGGGGATCTTAATAGTAATATTAATTTAGAAATAGGCTATTTGCTGGAACATCCTTAGAGCTTTCAATATTTATTAGATTCGAGAGTGAAAATTTGAAAGATTGGACAATCAGCAGGGAAGTTATTAATTTTAGGTGTAAGTAACTGTAAAAATTTTAACCCCTCAACGACTACACGCCAATATCCAGATACTTTGTAATTTGTATTCTTATACTGGATAAAGATATAGTCTAAACTTAACCGAAAGGTTAAGAGTTTTATTTTTAAAAAATAGAAATAAAATAAATGCGATGTCGACTCATCCTATCCTCCGGGGGAAGAAGCTTGGAAGGGTTCGGCTGTTCGCCGATTAAAAGGGTACGTGAGTTGGGTTTAATACGACGTGAGTCAGTATGGTCCCTATCTTCTGGAGGAATAATTAGTAAAAGGGGGCAGACCTTCCAGTACGAAAGGACCAATAGGCTGTGTTTCTCTAGTGTACCAATTGTTTGTAATTATTGTCAGCAATATCTTATGCTTTTGAAGGCAAAAGTAAAAAGGTAAAGAGTTGCTATAGTTCTTTTTACTTATGCATAATTAAAATTATAACTAAAAATAAGCCCCCTCTCCCTTTTGGCCGAGTGCCATACAGGCAGAGGCAAAGGAGAGTCTAAGGGATTAGCAGCCCTTATATTAAGGATTTAAGGTTTATTAGTTTAAAGATAACAATATATGAATGCATAGTTGGGTAGCCACAAACATAATAGATAAGTGCTGAATGTCTATAAAGCAAGAATCTAACCCCTAGATACTAAAATTTATTTAAGAGATAAAGTTAATTATACTTTTTTTTTAATATAATTAAGTTGTAGATTACAACTAGATAGGCTATAAATGTACAATTTGTAAAATTTTTAGTTTAATAGTACTAATTTATAAAAAAACTTTTTATTAATAGTCATTTTAAATAGCTATTTTTTAATTAAAGATATGCTAATCTTTTTGGAGTTACTTAATTACATTGGAGACTAGCTAATAAACACGCGAAATTTGAAAATAAACGAAAATCTTTTTTTTGAGTAGCATCTTCTAAAAAGACTTCGTTTATTTGTTGATTAGATTCCAAACTAGTTTAAAAATAGAGAAATGCTAAATTTTTTAAAACTAACAACTAAATTAGATTAAGAGAAAATAGAACCTTCATTAACATCGTAAATTAAAAACTCGCTTATTATCTCGCACCCCCTTGCTTGCAACTCCCTTTTGGCCGAGTGCCATACTCTCCCTTTTGGCCGAGTGCCATACAGGCAGAGGCAAAGGAGAGGCAGAGGCAAAGGGGGGGGGCGCGACTCAAAGTATAAATCTGCTTTAATATTTTGATTGTTCCAGTATAACTAAGCCTAGATCTTTTCTCCATTTAATTTAGTCGTGAACCGAGTGCGATATTATGGCCTAATAAATTAACGAATACCCCCGCCCTCCGCCCTTTACTTAACTAGGCCTTTGTAGAATATTCGGTTAACTAATTGGAATGGTACCGTCGCGTAGTGTATTGAGAGAGTTAAGGAAAAGATCAAAAAATTCGAAAGGAAACCACGAAAAACAGGGAATTTGCCCCATCAAAAGTCGGGGGGGATTCTTAAAAAATCAGGCTTCGATAGAGTCAAGGGTTAAAAATAGAAAAAGGTTACTAAAAATTGTGGGAATTTGATTAAAAGATGCGAGAAAATTAAGAGGATTTATTTTTGTTGATTTTTTTTAATCCCTTGGAACCGTACCAATAAATTATAATTGAATAATTGAATTATTACTTTACTAAAATTTTACGTCTTTATTTAATTGATTGTTTTTTTTATTTTATTTTAAGATTTATAAGTGTCCATTATTTTCATTAATATTGATTTATGTACTTTTTATATGTTAATTGTTTTTATTATTTTATTGTTATTTTTATTTGATATAATTATTGTCAAGTTTACCTTATATTATACAATATTTGTGTTTTATTTTTGTATATAGAATGGATATAATATTATCATGTGTCCTCTACTACTACTTATAGTATGGTTTGGATTCGGTTCTAAGAGGTGGGGTTCAAATATTGTGTAGTCTCCTCCTTTGGGCCATATTTTACAATAAATATTATCCATTTATCAGTGTAATAGTATTAATAAATATTAATGATATTATAGCTATTATAATAAAAACTGAATTTATAATTATATAGTATTTTTGGAAAGTTACTCTCAATTTAATGATTTTACTTAATTTTGGTTATCTTTCTTCTAATGAGAATTTATTAATTAAATAATTACCGAAAATTGAATAGAATATACTTATTATACAAGTAAGTATAAACATTGAAGTTGTAATATTTATAAGTATCATTAAAAAGATAAACTTAATTCTTTTTCAAGATAGCTAAATATAGTTAAATTTAAATAAAATTTTGATCACATTTCTTAGAAGAACTATTCTCCGATACAGCCCCACCTCCGAGGGGTTCACCACCTTTAACACCGAAGGAGTTACCCCTAGCCTTAGCACTCCTCCCCTGCTAAGACTGGAGAAATCCTCCTCCCCCTTTTCTTATTTTTATTGTTATTTAAATAAGAATAAAAAAGAGAGCGAGTCGCGCCCCTTGCTTTGGCCGCCCCGTAACTCAAAAGGAGGGGCGCCCCTCCTTTGCCTCTGCCTCTCCTTTAGAGAGTATAGCACTCTAAAAAGGGAGTTGCAAGCAAGGGGCCAAGAGTAGAGGGGCAGATGCGGAGGTAAATGATAAAATTTTATTTAAACTTATGTATAAAAATACAATTTGAAATTAGCTTCTCTTTTATATTTAGACAAATAGTTATTATAAATCTAAAATTTAAAAATAAATTAATAAATTTTTTAATAAAAGAATAGTAGTCTTTTCGTTCTTTAAAAATTTAAAAAGAGAAACATAAAATTTTTCATAACAAAAGAGTATAAAGCATTTATAAGCGTAAATTTTATTAATGTTTAAAGGCCTGGTTAGATACATATCTGTTGCTCCACCACTATACCCTTGTCTAATATTACTGCTATTTCTCCACTTAGTATATGAATAGTATTCTATTAGGTAATTACTTTTAAATAAATTAAATGCTAAGCTGGGGAGTAATAAGGGTATTTAGTAATACTTAATTTAAAAATTTTAAAGATTAACTGATTAAATTTACTTAGAAACCTGTGTAAAGATATACAATCTTCTTCTTTAAAACTCCAAATTTTATTATTATAAAGATCTCTATACTTTTCGTACTCCTCCTTAGAATTATTAGTAAAAGATCTAATATCAGAAACAGGTCCTTTATAATTTATATCTGTTAATTTAAAAGGAAAATTTGTTTTAATTGTATCTCTTTCTTAGGTAAACTTTTACATAAGACCCTTAAACTTGAGGGTAGTATTAATAAGGTAATATAAATGTTACTTGATAAGGACTATCTTTTAAACTAAATTTTGTAGAGATAATTCTTCCTTTATGAATAGTTGGAGAAATATTTCCAATCATTGCTAAATATTTTAATATTCTTATAGAAATTCATCTATTTCTATATTTCTATATTTCTAGCTCTAGGTGTTCTATCTACTTCAGAAATAGCCCTTTCTTCAAAATCATTTCAGGAAAATTTACTTTAATATTGAATTAGATAAACTTTGGGTAAATCAAAATCATCATAATTAACAGATGTGCTGTCTATAGGTGGAGTATCTAAAACGGGATTATTAAGATAAGAATTTGGTGGAGATATGAAATACGCATACTGCATCGGTATTTATTTTTAAAAAAGTAAAATTGCAAATAATACCCTCCCTTTTTATCTTTATTTAGTTCTTATTTTTATTGTTTCTTTATTTGTACCTTATAAATAAAGATACAAAAATTAAATAAAAATAAAAAAGGGCGGCGTGGTTTTTTTTCTGCCACTCTAAGGGTCGACACCAAAAAAGAGGATTGCCTCTCTCTTATTAATTAAAAGGGTGAGGTTTTCGCTATTTTATTTGGAGCGTTTAATTTTAATAAATCTGAACGTTAATAAAACATAAATTCAACCTCAGCCTAGACAGGTCTTTCTAGCTAATTATATTAACCAGGGATGGTTAGCAGAAAGAGAAAAAAAAATATATTCTATTAAAAAAGAAAAAGCAGAAAATTCAATAAAAGACTTTAGCATAACGGTTAATGCAGTTCGCTCATAATGGATATTATAAGGGTTCAAATCCCCTAGGTCTTAAATTACAACGCCCCGCAAGCCTTTCAAAGCAAGGTGATATTCTGAATCTAACCTTGCTTTGCTTTGATAAGGGAGTCGCATAGCGACAAGAATTATTTAAATTAATAAAAGAGGGTTAAAATTCTAACACTTTAATTATTATATTTTTAAAAGTAATTTGATTATTATATCTCCAATTTTAGCAACTTGCGTACCCTCTCCAAAGGAGGCCCTCGCGCCCCTCCTCTGCCTCTTTTTTAAAATTAATTATAGATAAAATTATCCAAAGAAGAGCCCCTCTTTTTATCTAATTAACAATAAAAATTAGTCTCCCTTTTAGAGTGCCATACTTTTTTAGAGTGCCACACAGGCAGAGGCAAAGGAGAGGCAAAGAAGAGGGGGGTCGCTCTCTACAAAGGAGAGGAGTAGGCATTATTAAAGAATATAAAGATAAAAATACAATAATTATTAAATAATTAAGGAAAACTTAGGTAATTGTAAATATAATTTATATAACAAATTTGATTTTGTGGTAAATTTATATGGAAAATTTTTACTCGCTTCGTATTCTTCTATCCTAAGTGGTAGGAAATTAAAATTTAAAAAGTTAACACTTTAGTTTGTTACATACTATATTTATTTTAATATATTCAATTTATTTATATTATTATTTGTACCTCTGTTTAGACTCCTCGCTTAAGCGAGGGTCAGTAAGATCTGCCTCCCTCTCCGCCCTCCTATTTTCTGAATTTTATTGTTAATTAAATAAGAATAAAAATTAAAAATAAAGAATTAGGCCCTAAGGGGGAGTCAACTTCTCTTTTCTAAGGGAGGCCGGGTCTAATGCAAAACTGGAGGCCTAATTTGTTAAAATTAAAGTAGTAATTTGAATAAATAAATAGATATAATTACTTAGAGTAATAGAAAATAAAACTACCTATATTTACTAATAATATTTATATTAAATTAAGTAGTAGTCCCTCTTATCTCTTTTTTTTAAATTAGAGAGGCTAAGAAAGCGGGATCACTCTAATTAAATGGCTCAAAGCTAATTAGCGAAAGTGTTGTCTCCACCTCTTAAAGACCAGACTTTCAGGATGCCTCGTCAGTCTAACTTGGCGGTAGCGATAAGCTAGAATGGTAGCTAAGTCAGATTCTTCTGACAAAAATAAAGATAGAAATAAACTTAAGGGAGCCATTTAATTAGAGCTAATAGTATAAAATTTTAGATTCTTTTATTTACTTACCTCCCCTTCCTTCCATTTTTGGAGAGAGAGACTGGATACTATAACCCTCTCTCGTTTAAGCCAAAGGAGGGGCCGACTCACTCTTTAGAGCGACCTGTCAAAGGTTAACAAACGAAGGGGCGGTAATCTCCCTAATTTTATCTTAAGTGTCTAAGACTATCCAAAAGAGAGTAAGGACTAAAACAACAAAATTTGGTTTATAGAATTAGTTTAACCCTAATTTCTTCTCTCTTATAAATATTCCCATTCTGTAAGACCCTGTGTTTCTCCCCAATAATTAACATCAGCTTATTAAATTTAATAAGTAAATTGCTTAGCCCCTCTCCAATGGGGACTCTTAATTTATCAGGTTCTGTTTAGGCTGCTTTAGAGAGTTGTAGTCGTAAAGCCTCCCTCGCTTTAGCCGCCAGGGTCGCTCTTGCCTTGCAACCTCTCCCGCCCTTTTTTTATTAAATAAGAATAAAAAAGGGGGGCAGCTTAGCATATTTCTAAACGTTGGAAGACGGCTGGCTTTCGCTCCTTTTTGTTTAGCTCCCTGTTTACTATAACCCCAAAGGAGACAAAATTTTTTATAAGATGGTTACAATACAAGACATATAAAATTTAATCGCAAAAAATTTTTTATTAAAAATAGAAGTTAAATAAAAAAAAAGGAGCTATAATAAAAAAAATTAAATGAAACAAAAAAAAATATAATAAAAGAAGATATATAAAAATTGCAAATAGCAAATACAATACAAAATTTTTTTTTTACTAATAACAAAATATAACAAAAAAACATAACAAAACATAATAAAAATACCCCTAGTTCTCGCTCCTTTTGCTAAAACACTCTGTCTTTATCTCTTCTTTAAAGAGAGTGGGTTGCTGCGATTATAAAAATAGGAGTAGCCCCGCCCCCTTTTCTGACTTTTATTGTTAATTAAGTAAGAATACAAAAGGGAGGCCCTCGCTTTGCTGCCAAAGGCAGGGGGAGCAAGGAAAAAAAGAAATTTTAAATTTAAAAGAAGAATTTAATTTTGGTTCTGATTGAACGTTTTTCAGTAGTTTTAAGACATGCAAATCGTTATTCTAGAAAGATAATAAGTATAGAATAAGGTGTAAAGGTGAGTAATGGTAAATAAGATACCTTATAGTCCTCATAAATAGGGGATAGTTATATAATAAATATATAATATAATTGAGCTTAATTATAAGAAAGGAAATTTTCTATTATAAGAGTCTATTTATTTTGTTTAAAGGTAGTTGGTGGGGTAAAGGCCTACCAAGCCTACGATCAATAGCCAAATTTGAGAGAACAAATGGCCACATTGGGAATGAAAAGCCCCAAATTGCATAAGCAATCTGCAGTCAAGAATATTAGTCAATGCTCGCAAGAGTGAACTAGCTAACTGAAATCACAAAATCACAAAATGTGCTTATTGTGATAACGTAAGGGAAAAAAATGATATTACCTTACTATTAGTGTTGTCTAAATAACTGGTGCCAGAAGACTCGGTAACACCAGAAACGCGAACGTTAGTCGTCTTAAACAGGCGTAAAGGGTAAGTAGGCAGCTTTAAAGTCTATTTTTAAATAAGCTAGTTAATAATATTTCTCCCACCCTAGCAATAGGGCCTCGCTTTATTTTTTATCATAAAGCGAGTACCCCTTTTCTAATTTTTATTGTTAATTAAATAAGAATAAAAAAGGAAGCCCTCGCTTTGCTGCCAAAGGCAGGGGGAAAGACCCCGTCTATAAGTTTTATGGATTTTCAGACCTTAAATTTAAGGCTAAATTAATTGAAAATAGGGATTATTATTAGATCCGCATAACTTATAATAATTAATTATTAACAGGACAAAAATAGATACACTTAAAGCTAGAATCTTAATTGAGATAAACCAAATAATGCTTATGTGTAAGGGCGATATCTGAAAATACTAAGTAGAATACTAACGGTGAAAACTTTTTATCTGGTAATGATTGACGCTGAGGTACGAAAGTGAGAACAGGGAATAGGATTAGATACCCAGTTACCTCTCACCGTCAACGATGAATGGTAGTTGTTAATTTAATTTAATTAGTGACGATGTTAACGCGATAACCATTCCGCCTTGAGAGTACGGTTGCAAAACTGAAACCAAAAAAATTAGTCGGTCTCGGAGCAAACGGAGTGAAGCATGTTATTTAATACGAAAGTACGCGTAAAATCTTACCAGTTCTTGCATATCCAATTTAGCTCTTTTATTTATAAAGGAATCTAAATTGAGTAATTTCTAGAGTAAAATTCAAATTTTAAACTAAAGCTCTTTTTTTCTTATCCCTCCTATTTTGGAGGGATAAAATAAAAATAAGCTTAATAGAATTTGAATCTTTATTTAGTTAGAAATTCGTTTACAGGTGTTGCATGGCTGTCGTCAGTCCGTATTGTGAAAAGTCAGGTTAACTCCACTAACGGACGAAATCCCTGTAGTTAATTTATACTTAACTATTATTTAATAAAACAATTATTAAGTTGGGGCTAAGACAAGTCGTTATGGCCCTCATGAACTGGGCTATACACGTGCTGCTAAAACTTTTACAATGTGATGCAAAACTTTAGCTTTAAAAGCTAGGTAGGTTTAGCTAATCAATAAAAAAAGTTCATTTATTAATATTTTAACGGATTGTTGTCTGGAATTCGGCAACATGAAGAAGGAATTTCGAGTAATCGTTGATTAGCCACGCAACGGTGAAGCATGAATCCGTGATGAACTAACTGTCTGTCGCTGGGGAGGAGTTCGGAAAGGGGGAAATTGCCAATTAATAAAAAGTAAAACAAGGAATCCTCCAACCTGTCTAAGACCTCCCTCTCCAATAGTGAGAGGGTGGGTATCAAAGCAAGCTAGCAACTCCTTTTTTTTTATCTATATCTTTAGCCTCCAAAGGAATGAGGCCCCTACTACTCCTAAAAGAGCTCTTCTTTATCTCGCTTTGCGAGCAGGGAGGGCTGCTAAAAATATTTAAATATAAAGAATGGAGTAAATACCCGCTATACCTCACCCAGAGGGTAGCAAGGCCCTAAGAGCGGGGAGGTGTCGTTATTCTTAAAAATATTTTGTTTAATTTTTAAATAAATATATTTTTATAGATTAGATTATTTCCTTATTTATATTTATTTATAATTAAAGAAAAGATCTCAACTGTTTTGTTGAATTTTATTAATATCAATTAACCCTTCTGAGTGACATCTCAAAAGTCATAGCAAGGTAGCTGTACTGGAAAGTGCTGCTGGAAAATATAAATTAGAAACCCCCCCCCCACCGCCTCCTTGCAAGGGCGCCCCCTTGCTTGCAACTCCCTTTTGGCCGAATGCCATACTCTCCCTTTTGGCCGAGTGCCATACAGGCAGAGGCAAAGGAGAGGCAGAGGCAAAGGAGAGGGCGCGCAGCAATTTTATTTTTATTTCTTTCAAATTAAAGAGGTCGCCTTTGGCGAGTCTCCAAAGGAGAGGGCCTATATCTCCATCCGCAGGAGTCTCCCTCTCTCTAAAGATAGAGGAAAGGGCCGCCTAATTTCGTAACTCTAAATTTGGAAAAAGAGGCGAAAGCTTTAAATAGATAGCTCTTTTTATTATTAGCATCATTCTTATTAAAAAATTGGAGCTATTAAAGCTGGGCACCTTTTTATTTTGCTTCAATTTTTTTAGAAATAAGCAGTCGCGTAAGCCGCGTAAGCGAGGGGTTAATATTACTTAAATAGTTTGAGTTCTCTTAATTCAATGGTTAGAATAGCATTCTTCTAAAGTGTTTATTCTGGTTCGAGTCCGGAAGAGAACTATAAATTTAAAAAAGAGCTGTAAAATTTATTAAGTTTAATTATTAATAGTTAAATTTAGTAGTATCCTGTCTTAGTCCAATAGAGTTAAATTTCCCATATTTATCTATCACCACCTTCACTTTGGATAGCTCCATTCTTATTATTAGTATAAAATTAAGAAAATAAAGCCAATGCTTAGGTTTGAAAGGTTGCTGCTAAAGTACTCGCTTTTTCTTACTCCTTCCGCCCTCTTTAATTTTAAATAAATAAATATAAAAATAAGAAAAAAGCGAGGCAAATTTAAGAATAAAAAAAGCGTAGGTGGAGCAATCAAAGACAGGAGAGCCACCTTTCTGATTTAGCAGACCTGCTTAAATTAGCTAACAAAAAAGTATAATGCTTTGCAAAAGCAGCTGAATCTCTTCTTTTCTTTACTTTATTAATTAAAATACAGTTCAAGCCATCGCGTCTCCGCCCTTGCGTAGCAACACCCTTTTCTTATTTTTATTGTTTATTAAATAAGAATAAAAGGGGTGGTCGCTTTTGCGATGGTCTCCTTTGGAGAGCGCTAGTTCGGCCCTAAGGGAGGAGGATAAGATAAACAGGATCACCAATTTAAACAAAATGAGCGAAAACAATATCTTTGGTTGGGAAGGTATTTATTATATTTATTCTTAAATAAAAATTTTTAAATATAAAATAATAATACGTATATATATTATTATACAATAATTAGTCGCGCGCCCTCCCATTAGGGCGCCCTCCCCTTATTCTTTATTTTTTATTCTTATTTACTTTTTTTATCTTTATTTATAATACAAATAAAGAAACAATAAAAATAAGAACTAAATAAAGATAAAAAAAGCGAGGGAGGTTGCAAGCAAGGGCGCGACTAAAGAAATATAAATAGAAGTTTAAATATAATATTGTTAGCTGAAATAGTTTAAAAGGTTAAAACATACCATTCATGACGGTATAATGAAAGTTCGATTCTTTCTTTCAGCTTATGTTTAAATTTATGCTCTTTATCTCCTCTACTTTAGCAAATGACTCTTAGGGTTACAAGCCGCGTCTTTTTGCGCGCGCCTTGCGCCCTCCCGCCCTTTTCTTATTTTTATTGTTTATTAAATAAAAAGGGCCTCCATAGGAGAGGGGAGGCTCTCCCCTTTTAGAGTGCCTCGCAAAGCGACTCTCCCCTTTTTAGAGTGCCATACAGGCAGAGGCAAAGGAGAGGCAGAGGCAAAGGAGGGGCTCTCCAAAGGAGTGGCCAAAGACAGAGGGATTATAAATATTACCTAATTAGGCAACCCTAGAATCTTGAAGAGCAAAAAGGAATAATCGTCATTGGTAAGATAACACGATTGCTAATCGTCTGGGAAAAGCTCCCTTAAGCGTTCGACTCGCTTTTATTCCGTAAAAAAACACTCAATTTAAGATTATAAAGTTAAAATTTAAAATTTTATAGCTCCTCTCTTAAATAACTCTTGCGCAGCAACCCTCCTCGCTTTGCGATATCTTTATTTAGTTTTTATTTTTATTGTTTCTTTATTTGTATTATAAATAAAGATAAAAAAAGTAAATAAGAATAAAAAAATAAAAAATATAAGAATAAGGGGAGTGCGCCTAGTAGATACCCTATCTCTAGAAGTAGAACTGCTTAGTATGCTAGAGGGAGGGACTCCCTATGAGGTTCTACTAAAACAGGGAAGAGAATATAGGATTGAAATTAAAAAATAATGCGCAAACCGCCCCCCTCACAGCTGTGAGGGGCGGGTGTCTACTATCTACCTCGCTCTAGCCCTCCCTATCTAGCAAGGTAGGGTGCAGAGGGGGAAGGCCTCGCTTTGGCCCCTCCCTATGGGGGGGCGCCAAAAGAGAGGTCCGAATGCAAATCTTAAGGCCTTCTTGCAAGACAAGTCAAAGATATTTATAATATTTTTTATAAGGCTTATTATTTTAAAGGTCACATTAGTTTAATTGGTAAAGCACAGCTTTGTGGATGCTGAGTAAAGAGTTCGATTCTCTTATGTGATCCTAATTTAATCTTATTTAAATAAAAAATCAAAGATATTTAGAATATGTTTATAAGACTTAGTTTTAGAAAAAAAAGGAGTTATCTTATTTCCGCTCTCCTCGCTTTAGCGACCTGCCTCTTTAAATAAATATGGTTTAAATAAGAAAGTCGCGCCTCTCCTTTGCCTCTCCTTAGCCTCTGCCTGTATGGCACTCGGCCAAAAGGGAGAGTATGGCACTCTAAAAAGGGAGAGCCCCTCCTTTGGAGATCCTTTTTATTTAATAAACAATAAAAATAAGAAAAGGGCGGGAGGGCGCAAAACGCGCTAGGACTGCCTTTGGCAGGTCGCTGGTAGCCCTTAGAGTAAGGGCCTCTCAGATCTCTCCAATTTTCCCTAAAGAATCTAATATTTAAAGAATTTTACTCTTTTCCGCTAAAAAAGGTCTGATTTAAAGATTAAAAACTAGGGCAGGTCGTTTAGACCAGATAAATAGGGTAATGAAAAAAAACAGTCACGCGCGTCTTGCGCGCCTTGCGCCCACCCGCCTCGCATAGCGAGGGCCTCCAAAGGAGAATCTCCAAAGGAGGGGGGCATCGGCCCCGGATCTCCCTTTTGGCCGAGTGCCATACAGACAGAGGCTAAGGAGGGGGCGCCCTTATTTTTATTGTTTTTTAAATAAGAATAAAAAAGGGCGCCGCGTTTGACCAAGCAAGCCGGGGTACTAAAGGCAAGCTACGCAAGAAAGGCTCCAAAAGAATAGGCCCTCCCTTGCGTAGCAACCCTCGCTTTTCTTCCAAATTGAAATTGAAAATTATAAATCTGGGGGGAATAAGACAAAAGCGAGGCATATAAGAGAGGGCAGATAAGGTTGCGAGTTACAAATTAATAGAGTCACTCGCTCCTTGCACAGGTTTTTTAGTTTAATGGTAGAACAGTACTCTTTCTAAGTACAGGTATTAGTTCGATTCTAATAAAAATCAAAAAATTTAAAATTCATATTTGATATTAATATTAAACAGGTCTACGCCCCCCCCTTTTCTTTTTTTAATTTAAGAATAAAAATAAGAAAAGGGAGGGTGCGTCCTGTCCTCACCCCTGCCTTTTTTTTATAATATAAGAAAGCAAGAGGTGTGCTAATCCTCTAGGCCCTAAGGGCACCCTAAGGATCTACACTAGGGAGACCTCATTGCGAAGCTAGGAGCAGGAAAAAACATATATAATTTCAAACAACCTATATTCTAATTTAAGTTAGCATTATAAAATTAAATCTAGGGTTGCTGCGCAAGAAAGAGTAAACCCAGGTCCTGCCCCACCCTTAGGGTTTTGCTGCGGCCGGTTCTAAGGGCGATTATAATTTAAATTATTTAATTCTTAGCACCTGTCTAGTACCAACGCTAGGGGGGGTGGTTACAACCTTAGATAGAAGTAAAAAATTATATTAAATTTTGCTAATTTGGATGCTTAACCCTTCCATTCCCTATAGCGGTGCTAATTACAACTCCCTCACTTATTTCCTAGTCTAAACAGATCTTTACCCCCTGCGCCTAGCGCCTCTTGCGCGCCCCCGGGTTTCCCTTTTGGCCGAGTGCCATACTCTCCCTTTTGGCCGAGTGCCATACAGGCAGAGGCAAAGGAGAGGCAGAGGCAAAGGAGACCATTTTTATTCTTATTTAATAAACAATAAAAATAAGAAAAGGGCGCAAGGCGCGCGCGACACCTTCCTTCACTATTTGTTTAGTTTTGTATCTTTTAATCTAGTCTCATTTTTTCGACAGCTAGATTAAAAATTTATTTAAGTATATAGATTAGTCTTTCGGAGGTAAAAAAATGGGTTGCCCCTACGGAGTTAGAAGGGTGGGCTCAAAGAGGGAGAAAAGAGGGAGGCATTATAAATTTAAAAGAGAGAGAAACAAATGGTTACTGGAACCGAGACAAAATTTAAATTTAAAGTGGAATTCACCCTAATCTGCTGAATATAAACAAGTCTCTCTTACGCAACAACCCTAACTCTCATCAGTCTAAGCAGGGGCTTAACAAGAACATCCGACTGCTAAGATAGAAAAATAAGCTAAAGTGGAAACTGTGCTAGTCTTTCTCTTTCTAAATTTATAGTTAGCTTAGGCACCCTCCCCTTTTTAATCTTATTTAATTAACAATAAGAATAAAAAAGGGAGGTCTCGCTTTGTCTAAATCCTCCCGCCTCGCGCCCTCCCGCCTCGCAAAGCGAGGGCCCCCAAAGGAGAGGGCCTCCAAAGGAGGGGGGCATCTCCCCCGTCTCTAAGCGAGGCACTCTCTTTAGCGAGAGAGAGGTAGACTTTGCTAACACCCATCGCTTTTGCCCTCCTTAGGGTTTTAAATAAATAAAGATAAAAAAAGGCAGGTCAGCAAATTTTATTATAAAATTAAGAATAAAAAGCCGCGCCCTTGTTAGGCTGCCCGCTCTTAGGGAGGCCGGCGCAGAGGGAGAGTTAAGAATAAAAAGCGAGGCGTCCAAAAGATAGGGCCTATGGGCGGGGGGGGGTGAGAGTAATAAAAATTGAAATTTAAATATTTGTTATATTTTTTTTAGAGATAATAATAATAGCTAACATTGCTAATAATAATATTAAACTTAATATTATTAAAAAAATAGATGCATAAGTATATAAAAAATGCCCTAATACTTCTATTTGAGTAAACTCTAATAAATGAAAATCAGATACAGCTCCCCCCTCTCTCGCCTCGCTTAAGTTAGCTAATCCCTCTCTAATAATATCACCGTCAGGGGTAAGGCGATAGAGAGAAGCTTTAGTTGTAAACTGCTCCTCTTTACCAATTCCTATCGAAGCATTTGGGGAAAAAGGAAATAAATTATATCCCTCACCATTCCAAAAGAGAGACAGAGGGGAAGGGTGTGCAGCTACTGAAAAAAAAATGAAAAATAATAAAGAGGCAATATTAAGACCTATAGGTAAATTTTTAGTAAAATTATATCCAGTATCTAAAATATCTGTTAATTTTATATTTATCATTAATATAATGAATAAGAATAAAACAGCAATAGCACCAACATATATAACAATATAAGAAATACCTATAAAATTTATCCCTAATAAAATTAAATAACCTGCAGCATTAACAAAAGCAGTAATTAAAAAAATTATTGAGATTATAGGATTATTAGATGTTATAGAAATAATACTAGAAAATAAAATACCAAAAGTTAATAAATTTACAATTGTTGTTATCATAGTTTACTTTATTTTTAATTAAATAGATTAAAATTATTCTAAATAATAATAGTCCTAGCTTTCTTTATTTACCCCCTTAGATCTTTTATTGAGATCCATCCTGCCTAAGCAGGGTCTGACACTTTTTGGCTAGCAAGCCGGGCGCCCTCTCCTCTCTTCCTTTGGCAGATTTGAGAGGGCGCCCCTCCCTTCCCTACCCTCCCTAGGGTAGAGTGGGGAGGGAGGGGATGGATTGTGCTATTTCCGCCATTAGTTTTATTATTAAATTAACAATAAAAAGGAGTTAGAATCTTAGGATGCCCTGCTTAGATCGGGAAAATTAGATTAGCTTAAGCCTCCCTCTCGCGCGCCCTCCCCTAATGGTTAATGGGAGGGCGGGCTCGAGAGGGGTGGGTGCAAAGCAGAGAAAGAAATTTAATTAGGGAGAGGGTGGGGCAGCTGAACAAGGTTAGAAAAAATAATCTTTTAAAGACTACTGTTTGATATTAATTTAAATTATTTTTCACAGCTCTAGCGCTCTCCAAAGGAGACCCTAAAGGGCAGCTACCCTCACTCCTGCCTCGCTTTGCGAGCAGCCCCCCCCCCCCCCCCCCCCCCGCCAAACAGCCTTAGGCGGGGTAGGAGGCGGCTATATCGAATAGAGGTTTACAGACTCGCCCCTCCCTCACAGCTGTGAGGGGGGGGGGGGTGTTAATAAAGCTAGTGATTTAAATTAATAATTCAATTACTTAATAAGGAGATATATCAAAACTAATTAATATACTCGGTATTAATATAATGAAAGCTATAGCTACCGGTAATAAATTTAACCAACATAATTGAATTAATTGATCATATCTTAATCTAGGTAAAGTTGCTCTAAACCAAACAAAAAAGAAAGTAAAAATACAAGTTTTAACTCCTAAAATTATAGCCTGTATATTAATAATCGTTTCATTTATAAAGATTTCTGGTAAATTATAACCACCTAAAAATAGTATTGCAGTTATACTACTAAATAATACTATTGAAGAATACTCACCTAAAAAGAAAAAAACAAAAGGCACAGATGAGTGTTCTGTAAAGAAACCTGCGACTAATTCAGATTCAGCCTCTTGTAAATCAAAAGGTGTTCTAGAAGTTTCAGCTAAAATTGAAATAAAATAAAAAATAAAAACAGGAAGTAAAGGAATAATAAACCAAACAGACTGTTGAATTTCAATAATAGTAGTATAATTTAATGTACCAGTTAATAGTATAATTATTAATATAGCAGAACTTAAGATCAACTCATAAGATATCATTGCTGCTGTTGATCTTAAAGATCCTAAAAATGCATATTTAGAATTAGCTGACCAACCTGCTAATAAAACTCCATATACACCTAAAGAAGATAAAGCTAAAGTATATAATATACCTAAACTTAAATCAGATAACACTATACCATCTCCAAATGGTATCACTGCCCACCCTAATAAACTAAATACTAAAGTACTTACAGGCGCTAAATAGAAAACTATTTTATTAGATTGAGAGGGTATAATTGTTTCTTTTAAAACTAATTTTAAAGCATCAGCAAAAGGTTGTAATATTCCATAGTAACCTACTGTATTAGGTCCTACTCTTCTTTGATGTGCAGCTAATTGTTTTCTTTCTATAATAGTCATAAAAGCAACACTTAATAAAACAGGTAAAATTATACTTAAAACATCTGCTAAATTAAATAATAATTTTATTATATTTTCTTGCGCAAGCGAGAAGAAGAAGTTACCCTCTAAGGGGTCAAGATTGCTAATCAAAGGAGAGCTATCTAAGGGGGAGTCTCCCTTAGGGAGAAGCGAGTTATTATTTATCATAATTATATTTAATTATATTAATTTATTGTTTTTCTTAACTATAAGATACTGCTCTTTTTTAATCTTTTTGCTAAGGCAGCAATCCTTTAAATTTTTATTATATAGCTCCTTCTTAATATTTAATTATGCTGATAGCTCCTTTTGTTACCCCACTATGCTAAATTTTTCTATTTCTTTCCACCTTCCTGCAGTAGTTGGGTGTGGTTTCGATACCCCCTCTTTATCTAGCCTCGCTTTAGCGAACCCCCCCTCCTAAAAAAAGGGGGAAAGGGACCAAGGAAAGCAGGCGACAATTTTTTTGCTAACTATTCTTGCTTAGCGAAGAGTCTTAGGCTGGTGGTGGCTAGACCCTAAGGCCTAGCGCTATTTTTGAGTCAGTTTAAAAAAATTTTTTAAGGTGGAGCCTACCGTTAGCACCGATAGAGGAAAGGTGTTTGCAAATGAAGGATAATTTTCTTTATCTATTACAGTAAAGCTGAGGAAAATACTGCATATATTTATAGTAGCTCCTCCTAAGGGCGTGGAGGAGCAAGATATATTTATCTGTTTGCTGAGATATTCAAAAAAAGAGCTTTATTTAAAAATTAAGATATCTTTTGATTGCGCCCCTCTCCTAATATTTAGCACCATGTTTATAATAAATTTAAGAGAATTGTTTAAATAAAAAAGGAGCTGATTCCTACTCTCGCTCCTCCCCTGCCTCTAAGCGAGGCAGGGTTGCAACTCCTCGCGCCTTCTATTTTCTTATTTTTATTGTTAATTAAATAAGAATAAAAAAGATGAGGAGCGACCCTGGCCTCTTAAAATTTAAATAAATAAATATAAAAAAAAAGGCAGGGGGGGGGGAGATAGAGACAAATATCTTTTAAGAACCGTTTGTATTTATATATTAAACACATTCTATTGTAAAAATAACTTTTATAGCTCCTTCTTAAGTTATTTATAATTAAATTAGTAATCTTAAACTAAATTTATATTTGTGCAATAAATCTTTAATATCTGATTAAAATTTTCTTGTTGTTATTTGTAACAAATTAGTAGTCTACCCCACTAGCTTAGCTTCTAGGAGTTGGCTCTCCCTCTAGCCAAAGCAAGCCTTCTGCGCAAAAGAACCAAAGGAAACCCTGTCTTTTTACTAATGACTAGATAGGCCCACCCCTAACCATAGGCAGGGAGACGGTGCAGCTCCTCCTCCCTCCCTAAGCCCTAAGGGGGCCCTTTTTTATTCTTATTTAATAAAAATAAGAAAAGGGGGACTCTAAGGGGGCGAGTAATAAAAACAAATTTAAAATTATTGATAATTACCCTCTATTATTAATTTTTAGTTTGTTCTGGGAAGGTAAAGCTTGGGTAGGAATTATTCAAAATAAAACATAATCTTTTAATAAAAAGACGATTATCAAATTTTATATATAATTTATATTATAGCTCCTTTTTTTTTGATTTAGTTACTGCTAAATCTATTAAAGTGTTTTCACTCAATCCAATTAACGGTACTATAATTAAGAACCAAGCAAAATAAAACGCAGTTGAAATTTGACCTATTTCTACATAAGGGGTATTAGGGTGTTGAGAACCAATCCACATTAAAATAAAGAAATCTACAACAAAAAACCAGAAAGCTAATTTCATAGCTGGTCTAAATGTTGACCCTCTTATTCTAGATAAATCTGTAATTGGTAAAATTAATAAGATTAATAAAGAACCAAACATAGCTAAAACCCCTAATAATTTATTAGGAATAGATCTTAATATAGCGTAATAAGGTAATAGATACCATTCAGGTACAATTGAAGCTGGTGTAACCATAGGGTCCGCTGGTATATAATTATCAGAATGTCCTAATAAATTCGGATAAAAGAAAACTAGTATAGATAATGCTAAGAAAAAAGCAAAAATTGTAACTAAATCTTTAAATATAAAATAAGGGTGGAATGCATATCTATCACCGCTAGAAGTCACACCATTAGGATTATTAGAACCATGTTCATGTAGAGCTATTAAATGTGCAACAGCTAAAGCCGCTAATAAAAAAGGTAGTAAATAGTGTAAAGAAAAAAATCTATTTAAAGTAGCATTAGATACTGAAAATCCTCCCCAAATTAATTCAACTATATCTTGGCCAAATATTGGTATAGCAGAAAGAAGATTAGTTATAACAGTTGCACCCCATAGACTCATTTGACCATAAGGTAATACATACATATTTACTTATTAATGGAAAATTCCTAATAAGCTAGAATAACTTTAAATTCGTATATTCTATTAGTTAAATTAATTTCACTTAACCAAAAATTTCGACTGTGCATTAAGCAGCATTTCAGCCACCCATTAGTGACCCAGTCTGTCGCGATCATTTATATAACCGACGATCTTAAATTTTAACTTTTTTGATCGTTTTCACTAACATCGCCAAATAGTCTTATCTTAAAGACTATTCTATATCCCCGTCGGGTTATACCACTTTAATCTTTTTTTTTCTATAAAGATTGCAAAAAGATTGTAACTCGCGGGACTATGATTTAATATAAATAAAAATAAAATATAATTAAAATAAATCATAAGATAATTATTCCTCCCCTGCTTTCCTACAAAACGGTCTACCCTCCTCAAAAAAAACAGCTATTGGCTGACACCCTCTAACCTAGGGGGGTCCTAATATATTATCTATTTTTTAAACAATCTTCTACTATTCATTGTTTTTTGACTAATTTTTTTTCTGTTTTTAATGCTCTTCTAATAGTTTTTTCGCCACAATTTATAGATTTAGCAGCTTCTAAAATAGAAGAATATTTACCGTAAACAGTTCCATTAAGATTATATAAAACTACAGGTCTAGTATGACTTATACATTTTTGTTTTGCTTCATCGGATATTGGAGGTCTATTTAAAGCTTTAGCTCTCAATTTTTCTATTGTTTCTGGGGAAAGATTTTTACCTTTATTTAAACCCCCTATCCTTTCCCGTCTAGCCTCGCTATAAAGATCTTTCATTTTTATTCGATTAATTTCTGTATGTTTATAACCAAAACTAGAACCTGCCTCAGTTAAAATATTATAATTAGGCAATAACAATTTTAGATATTTATCTTCTAAATCCAACAATTCTTTATTATTTATTTTAGTTACAATATTAGGATATAATTCTAATATGATAAAAGCGAAATTTTTTAATTCATATTTTTTTACTGCTGATTTCACTATTTTGCTTCCTCTAAAATAAATAACATGATTACTGAATCTAGCATAAATTCTATTAGTTGACGCAGAACCTATATAATAATCCGTTGTGATTTTATTAAGTATCATGTATATACCGCTTAAGCCTTTAGTCTCATTTAATATTTGTTTTTTTATATTTTCCGTTTCTAAATTTTCAAAAATATATACAGGATTTAACCCTAAATCTTTCAGAATTGTATTCAATCTCTCAGTCAAATAAATTTCTTTTTTTAAATGAGGTAAGCACAAACGACAATATCCTCTATTATTAAGACTATTTATAAGACAAATTGATTTATGATTTAATTTATTATATTTTGTATTTTTCATTGTATTTCCTGCCACTCTCCTTTGGAGACTCATCTCTCCACTAATTACTCGCGCGCGTCTTGCGCCCCCTCCCTTTTTATCTCTACCCCTCTCGCTCTGGGCCTCGCTTTGCGAGGCCCAGAGCGAGGGTAAATAAAGATTAAAAGGGAGGGTGGGGGCGCAAGGGTGCAAAGCAGGGCGCAAGAGCGCAGCCAAAGACAGGGTCTCCACCCCCTTAGAGTGGGGAGGAGTCTCCAAAGGAGAGGGTTTCGCTCAACCATAAGAACATAATAATATCTTAAATTTTAAAGGAACAAAGAATATCGTATAATATACAATAATTAAAATAACTAAATAGGAAATATTTATATTAAACCATTTGGGGCTATTATTAACATAACCCAGAAATGCAATAGCCATCATAAGTATTAAAATTATTACTCCAATAGACCACACTAATATTCTAGGAGATTTATAAGAACTATAGTATAGTCCTCTTCCAATATGCATATATACGAATATAAAAAAGAAAGAAGCAACATTAGCATGTGTATATCTTATTATCCAACCATTATTTACATCTCTCATAATATGTTCTACACTATTAAAAGCAAAATCAACATTTGGAGTATAATGCATAGCTAAAAAAGCTCCAGTTAAAATTTGTATTATTAAACAAATTCCTAATAAAGACCCAAAATTCCACATATAACTAATATTAGCAGGTTCTGGTGAATCTACTATATAAGAATTTAAAAATCTAAGTAATACTTGAGTTTTTAGTAATCTCATTCTTAATTTTAATATATATTTTATTTTATTTGTTCTAATATTATTCTTTGCAATTTTTACATTAACTATTGTATGCACCCACTCATCTTTGCTTTGCAATCCTCACTCTTAGAGACAGGAATAGCAAAATCTAGACACTCGCGCCCTCGCAAAGCGACCTCCTTTGCCTCTGCCTCTCCTTTGCCTCTGCCTGTATGGCACTCTAACTCTAAAAAAGGGAGAGTCGCTTTGCGAGGCACTCTAAAAAAGGGAGTCGAATCTCAAAAAGAGAGGGCGCCCCCTCCTTAGCCTGTATGGCACTCGGCCAAAAGGGAGATCCAGGGGCTCTCCAAAGGAGAGGTTGCTGCGCAAGAGGTAGTGGTAACCTTGCCTCTTTGGAGGTTGGGAAAAAGCGAGGAGAGATAAGAATAAAAAGAAATCTAAAGGTTGCAACCCTCCCTGCTTTTAACAGCAGGATGCCCTCTCGCTTTCTTAAATTTAATAATTAAATTATGAAACAGAAGAGTGTTTGAAATATTAATTTAATAATAAAGCCCACCCTCTGCGCGCCCTCGCTCTTGCGCAGCAACCCCTCCTTTAAAGATCCGGGGGGGTCAAGCAAGGGCGCGATGGCGCGTGAGCTAACTAATATTAGACAATATGTTTGCAATTTATAAACCCAAATGGAGCCTAGCGGTTCACCTGTCTCTTTCTTTTAAATAATTAAAGATAAAAAAGGTAGGAGAGACTGATAATATTGCTTTAAATATATAAAAGGCTACCTGTCTCTTTAAATAAATAAAGATAAAAAAGACAGGAGTAATCCTAAAGAGGTTTCTATTATTAGACTAGTCTTAGCTTTTTTTTTAATTTAAATGGTGTATTTCTGTCTCCTCTCTAATAAGGGTAAACCCTAAGGGTTCAGCCCCCTTGCTTGCAACTCCCTTTTTTAGAGTGCCTCGCAAAGCGACTCTCCCTTTTTTAGAGTGCCATACTCTCCAAAGGAGAGGCAGAGGCAAAGGAGAGGCAGAGGCAAAGGAGGGGTTGCTGCGCAAGAGGTATATTATAAGGGGTTGTTCTTATATTGTAAAATTAAAAGATATAACAAAAGAACAGGAAATAAACTGGCTTTATTATAAAAACCTAAAGGCCTCTAAATTAAATTTAAAATAAATATTATAAAACGTATAATTTTTCTCTCCAACTATTTGAAGTTGGTAGAGTTGCCACCTGCTTTATTTGCTCCATTTTTATAAATATTTGTGCTACCATCTATCCCTTAGTTTATCCTTTGGTTGTTATCCTTTCCCCTTGCAACTTTCATTATAGAAAGGGAGACGACTTGTTCGCTTTTCTTATTTTTATCCCATCTCGCTTTCCCCCAACCTCCAAAGAGGCAGGGTTGCTACTCTCTCTTGCGCAGCAACCCTGACGGCTTAGCGAGAGGGGACCCTATCCCGATTTTCGACTATAAAAGGGAGAGCAAAAGACAAAGAAGAAAAAAAGCGAGACACAGCAATTCCAGCTGTTTTATTTGGAGGTTAAAGATTATAGGTACTATTTGTCAAAGCGATGGTGCTAAAGCAAGACTAGAGACTAGTCTTTATAGTTGCTTAGCTTACTTGCCTTGAGTGAGGCAAATTAAAAAATTAAGGGGGGGGGTTAGTTAGGGTAGGATTAAATTTTTTAAGAAAAGGTAAATAATTTAATATCATAAACCTTAGAAGATTCGAACTTCTATGAATTTCTCATCAAGAAACCATTCTGCCATTTAAATTAAAGGTTCTTATTTTTAAAGAAATATGTATTATTTATATTAGATAATTGATCGCGCCCTCCCCTCTCGCCTTGCAAAGCAAGGGGAGGGCGCGCGACTCTCTTTTTATTATTCTAAGAATTAATGAGATTAGAAAACTGGTTACGCTTAATCGTGTAGCCCCCTTGCTTGCAACCCCCTTTTTTAGAGTGCTATACTCTCCCTTTTTTAGAGTGCCATACAGGCAGAGGCAAAGGAGAGGCAAGGAGAGGGGGGGGGGTTAGAGGTAATATTTTAAATAAAGAGGGGTGGGTCTCTTTGCGAATTCGCTTGCGCCTGGAAAATAAGCTATAAAGAAAGTCCAACTAGTTCTAAATAACCCTAAAGTCGGCAGGATTATGTATTACCCCAGAAATAAACAGCTACAAATAAAAATAACCAGACTACATCTACAAAATGCCAATATAAGATACTAGATTCAAAACCATTATGATGTTTTGTAGTTAATTGATAATTAATTAATCTTATTAGAGAAACTCCAATAAAAATAGTACCTACAATAACATGTAACCCATGTAACCCAGTAGAAGCATAAAAAGCAGAACCGTAAACACTATCTGACATAGTAAATCCAGCTTCAGAGTATTCAAAATATTGTAATCCTGTAAAAAGTATAGCTAAAATAATAGTAAAAATTACCCCATCTATTGCCCCTTTTCTGTTTCCAGCTATTAAAGCATGATGTCCATAAGTAATAAAGGCACCACTAGATAATAATAAGAAAGTATTAAGTAAGGGGATAGCAAAAGGATCTAACGGTGTTATTCCTAAAGGGGGCCAAGTACCTCCTATTTCAATAGCTGGTGATAAACTTGAATGGAAGAAAGCCCAAAATACAGATAAGAAAGCGAAAACCTCACTTACAATAAATAATAAAACACCAATCATTATACCATTTTTTACTTCTTTAGTGTGATGACCTAAATATGTTGCTTCTATTATTACATCTCTAAACCATAAAATCATACCATAAGTTGTTAATATAAATCCTAATGTTAATATATATCCTCCGTAAGAAAACCCGTGCATATAGGCTACAGCTCCTATTGTTAAATTTAATAAAGAAAAACTAAGTAAAATTGGCCAAGGGGAAGGGTCTACTAAATGGAAAGGAAAAAATTGAAATTTATTAATTGTTTTATAGCTTTTTTGATTCACCTTTAAAAAATTTTTTGCTTAAAAATAGCAAATTTAGTTTAATATCATAATTGTTTTATTCTGCTCTTTGCAAAAAGAAATCTATCTCTTAGAGTGAACCTCCATCTGCGCGCTCTCGCGGCCCTACCATTTTCTTATTTTTATTGTTAATTAAATAAGAATAAAAAAGGGTAAGCAATTTTATTTTTATTTAATTAAAGAGGTTATCGCCCTTGCTTTGCAAGGGCGCCCCCGGTCTCCCTGTTGGCCTAGTGCCAAACAGGGAGAGGCAAAGGAGGGGGCGGATAAATTGCAAGCAAGAATGGCCTCGCATAGCGCCTAGCTTAGATTCTTAAAGTGTCTTCAAGCTTATTGCATTAGCACACTCTCCCTTTTGGCCGAGTGCCATACAGGCAGAGGCAAAGGAGACCCACTCTCACCTAAATATCTTTTAAGCTAGCCGCCTCATCTTTGTTTTGCAATTTAGATTTAATATTAAAGTGAAGTTAAATTAAGAACTATAAGTCTCAACTCTGCCTTAGACACTCTCCCTTAATTAGACAAAACGATTGCTACTCCTAAATCCAAATGGAGAGATTGAGATCTTTGTTTTAAATATCAAAATTTTCCAATAAGTTGTCCTAATGAGGTTTCTATTACTGGAATTTTTATTCCGAAAATGCTGAGACAAATTCTATTTATAGGCCCTCGCGCACTCGCGATTGGTTTTGAGTCATATAGATTGAAAGCTACTAGCATTTTGCTAGGCATATAGTTAGAAGGATCCAAAGAAGAGCATTCTATTTTTATAAAAAAATAGAATATTTATTTATAACTCCTTTTTAATTTAAATAAAACATTATAATTTATACTTAAAGAAGTATAATTATGATGACTTAGAAGAATACTCTTTTAGAGAATATTATATTGCTCCGGTCTTGGCTGCTGAATCTGCCACTCTCTCTTCTCTTATTAGGAATACCCCCTCCTCTGTCTAAAGGTGGGTTAGAAATGCTGAAGCAGGACCCTCCCTTTTGGCCGAGTGCCATACAGGCAGAGGCAAAGGAGAGGTGCTAAGCAAAAAATAGGGTAGGGTTTAAAAAGCGCTAGACAGCTACAAAACTAAAGCAGCTAAAGCTGGTGTAGGGGGAGCTATAAGAGTAAGTTCTTCTTCTTCGAATTAAGAGCACCCCCTTTTCTTATTTTTATTGTTAATTAAATAAGAATAAAAAAGGGCCACCCCTTTTTGCTAGACCATAAGGGCGACCCTCCCCCATAAGGGATTAGGGGAGTCGACTCGCCAAAGGCGACCTCCCTTTTCTTATTTTTATTGTTAATTAAATAAGAATAAAAAGGGAGGTCGCTTTGCGAGGTCGCGAGGGACAGTAACCTCGCTTCGCTGAAGCGAGCGATGTCCTAGACAGGGGGGGGTTAAATTCTTATATTTAATTTAAACTTTATTTCTTTTTTAGACTCGGTTCCAATTAAACACTAAGAGTCACAGATAAATAAATATAACCTATAAATATAATTTTTCTCTTTAAAGTTAAGTTAAAATAATAAAGTTAAATAGTATAAACTAAATTAACCTGGTAAAATTTAATGCAGCCCTCCTCCTTTAATATCTTTTTTACTCACTCTTGCTAAATAAAAGAGCAGGATCTCTACCCCGCCCTAAGAACGGGAGACAGATGATTGAGGGGTTGGCGCCCCTCCTTTGCCTCTGCCTCTCCTTTGCCTCTGCCTGTATGGCACTCTAAAAAAGGGAGAGTATGGCATTCTAAAAAAGGGAGATCCGGGGCGCCCTCGCTTTAGAGGCCGAGGCTCTCCTTTGGAGACCCTCCCTTTTTATCTTTATTTAGTTCTTATTTTTATTGTTTCTTTATTTGTATTATAAATAAAGATAAAAAACTAAATAAGAATAAAAAATAAAGAATTAGGGGAGGGCGGTAATAAAAAAAAGCCTTCGGTGAGGAGGGCGTCTAAGATTGCTAAGCTAAATAAAAAAAAACACCTTAATGGATTTGAACCAATTACCTCTGCTCCGAAGACAGATACTTTACCAGTTAAGCTAAAGATGTCAAAGAATTAATAAATTTATCCACCCCTCCTCTTATTTTATTCTTAATTCTAAGATTAAAGAGAGGAGTAGCCGGAGGCCTAGAACCTGAAATCGCGGGCCGTTTGACACTAGTCCTAATAGACGATTTTCCTTTTTAACTTAGCAAATTCCTTCTTAAATTTTATTAAGAAAAAAAGGGGGTTGCAAGCAAGGGTAACTGTCAAATATGGGTTTTTGGGTATTAATTTGGACCTTGAAATGATATAGGCTTTTGAGTTAGTTTTATATTACTTATATAAATATTAATATAAATATTATAATCTTATAAATTTAAGGAATCGAATTTTATAATATTTTTTGTTATAATATTATCAATTATTCTTTATTTATAAAAATATACCATCAAAATTAGATAAATTGTGAATATATATTTTGGCTCTTGGGTCCCCCTTTTCTAATTTTTATTAAATAAGAATAAAAAAGGGCCTCCCCTTTTGTATTCTTATTTTATTAACAATAAAAGTCAGAAAATGGGAAGGGCCGTCCCGCTTTTGCCGCGCCCACTCTTAGTTAAGCAAGTTCGACCCTTATTAGCACACTCCTATTTTTAAATTAAGAGTTTTGCAGGAGGGGGTAGCTCCTCCCGCCTCGCTTAGCGAGGGCGGGGAGGAGCAAGTATAGCAATATAATTAATATAAAAAAAGAGATTTGCTTGCGTAGTAGCTGTTTACCCTTAGTCCGCTTAGGCGGGTAGCAATAATATATTAAATAGAAAATTTTTAGGTAATATTATACTATTTAAATTATTTACTTGTCTTTTTAAGATTTAAAAAACTTAATTTAAGAAAAGGGAGGCAGCTTTGACTATTTTAATTGTTAATTAAATAAGAATAAAAAAGGGAGTCGCTTTGCAGCCAAAGGCAGGGAACGAGCAAATTTAGGAGAGTGCAAATATCTATTATTGTTAAGAATAATAATATTTTTAATTGCTCCAATAAAACCTCTAACTCGCTTAGCTAGTCTAAGGGTAGAGACAGCACCCTAAGATAACCCTCAAAATGGAGGGGGGATAATTATTTATCTTTTTTTAAGAGAGTGTAATATTTTTTTTAATATTAAGAGTTAAGTAGGAATTGAACCTAAATTTGTAGACTTTGCAGATCTATTACAGAACCATCTGTAAACTTAACCCTTACCTACCCTCTTGCGCAGCAACCCCCCATTTTTTTTTTTGTTATTTAAATAAGAATAAAAAAAGGTCGCTCCAAAGGAGCGAGGGGGGGGGGGGATAAGTTATTAAGACTATTTATTTTATAAAAGTATGTAAGTCTATATCTAGCTTATCATAAGGAATAGGGTGAGTCGCTTTGCGAGATAAAAAATAAACCCACCAATAGTTCAATTAGACCCGCCATTATTAATAAAGGTAAGACAAATGAACTAATTTTAGCTAGAAATAATTGATACTTAATAAAAAATAAAATAAACTTATTATTAAAATTTTTAATAATAAAATCTTTATTTTTAACTATTATTTGTATAAATAAATATATAGTTAATAATATTATTAAAGATATTACTACAATAAATAATAATATATGGATAAATAATTGTTGCCCTATTAAATCATCTAAATAACCTACTGCTACAGGTCTAAAAATATCTAAAATAATTGAGAATAGGTTATCTGGGATAAATTTATCTAAAAAATTATCTAAAAAATTATTAAAATCCTTAGGCAAAATAGAAGAAGTAGGATTTTGTTGGGAAGCAGAAAGTGATTCGTATTTACTCTCACTCTCTCTAACTAAATTAGATATAATATCTTTAAGATCCTCATCTTGGACTTGATTAGGAATATTTGGGGGCCAATTACCTGTTTGCTTATATCTCACCCAAGAATACATTAATCTATTAAAACCATTTGGGTTTTCTACTGCATGAAAATATACAACACTTGGTATACTCGCTTTAGCGACCCTAAACTATCTAAAGCTGCCATAGATTTAACCCTAGGGTTTCCTGGCACTAACCTAAAAACACCTAGAGCTGTCCCCAATATACCCCTAGTTTGAGCTGTACCCGAAGGCCACCATCTTACAGGGTCTTGTGTTTCATTAACCATAAAAATCATTCCTGCCTCTCCACTCAGCGCCTAGCTTGCAAAGGGCGCGGGTAAAGCGAGGGATGGATCATTTAATAGTAAGCTAGTAATACTTAATAATAAATATAACATAAATACTATTAAACCGCTAATAGAAAATAATAAAACAATGAATTCCCCTAAGGTTTGATTTACACAATAAAATTTAAGTTTAAGAGTTAAATAACCCTTCTTTGAACAAAAAATAATTAATAACGATAAAAATAATACCGCTATATATAAATATATATTTAAAATAAATAATTTTTCCATTTTTTTTTTACTTTTTTTTTTATATTTATTTGTTCTAATATTATCCAATTCCCTTTGCGCGCGTCTTGCGCCCCCGGATCTTAAAAGGAGGGGCTCTCCCTTTTGGCCGAGTGCCATATTCTCCCTTTTGGCCGAGTGCCATACAGGCAGAGGCAAAGGAGAGGCAGAGGCAAAGGAGAGGTGCGTTGCAACTCCCTTATTTAAAAATCCTTGCTTGCTAACCCACCCTTCTCTTAAATTAATCCTCCACCCTTTTTTATTCTTATCAAGTAGGCAACGGCCAATTGACCTAGCCGATTAACAATAAAAATAAGAAAAGGGAGGGTGTCCTACGCTCTGCAGTGTCGCTTAACCTCTCGCAAAGCAAGGGTGTTGCAACCCTGGGTTTTTTTTAATCTATATTTATTTAAAGAGGCAGGTCGCGCCCCAAGCGCCCCCTTGCTTGCAACTCCCTTTTTTAGAGTGCCTCGCAAAGCGACTCTCCCTTTTTTAGAGTGCCATACAGGCAGAGGCAAAGGAGAGGCAGAGGCAAAGAAGGGCGCAAGGGGCGGCCCTTGCTTTGCTTGGCGCGCAAGGCGCGCAAGGCGCGCGAGGAGAGATAAGAATAAAATAAGAAAAGCGAGACAGAGATCGGAAGATATAGTCGCCAAAGGCGAGTGCTAAAATAGATAGTGTATTAGCAAACTATTTATTTTGAATAGCACACTCTTTTATTTAAATATACTCGTTTATTTACAAATCTGACAATCTAAAACTGTTTATTCAATTCATAATTGTTTCTTGCGCAGCAACCTAATATTATGGAATTATTAGAATTTAAAATTAAAGAGGCATTTATAGAAATATATTTTAAAGATAAAGGTTATTTATTAAAAACTCATAATAAAATTATAAAACAAATTAAAGAAAATGGTGTTGTATTTATAGTCTACCCCTTTGCAAGCTAGGGTAGGGGCTAAGAGCGCTCTCGCTTATCCCAGACCCGCTCTCCCCTTTTTTATTCTTATTTAATTAAAATTAAGAAAAGAGTCAGCAAATTTATCTTTATTTATTTAAAGAGGTCATCGCTTTGCCCCCTTGCTTGCAACTCCCTTTTTAGAGTATGGCACTCTAAAAAGGGAGATCCCCACCCTAAATAGACAGAAAGCTGAAAGACCTGAAAGCAAGGGGGATTGTTAAAATTTAAATAAAAAAACTAAGAATTATTATTACTATTAATTAGTTTAGTTGCTACGCAAAGTGCTTATATTTGTTTTCAAATTTAATTTTTTATAAGAATAAGGTCCATATTAGTAACCTTACTATTATTTTAGGGGTAAATCTATTTGCGAATTAAATATTTTAATAGTGTAATCTGAAAAATTGCCTCCTTAGAGTCCAACTCGCGCGCGCCTAGCAAAGAAAGGGCGCCCTCTTCCTTTTGAGACCAGGGGCCAAGGGACGCCCCCGAATCTTTAAAGGAGGGGGCTCTCCCTTTTGGCCGAGTGCCTCGCAAAGCGACTCTCCCTTTTGGCCGAGTGCCATACAGGCAGAGGCAAAGGAGAGGCAAAGGAGAGGGCGCGATAGGTAGACTAGCATAGTTCTCCCCCATCCTATCTAAGACTTTTAGTTTTCTTTAGTCTCTAATCTCTTAAAGTGTAGCTTCTCTATATAGGAGTGAGATCGGAGAAAGATTATTAAAATAAAAACAGTCGCGCCCTCTCCTTTGGAGACTCCCTTTTCGATTTTTTTTTTCTTATTTAACTAACAATAAAAATAAGAAAAAGGGAGGGTCTCCAAAGGAGAGGCGCGAGTCTAATTATTTGACGCCTCGCAAAGCGAGGGCCTTATTCTTATTTATACCAAATCTTTAATATTAAAGGAAAAAAAACGACCCTTCTTTTTTTTTTTTGAGAGTTACCTAGTAAATAGATGTCCTCGCTTCGCGACGCCCCTCCTTTAAAGATCCGGGGGCGCCTAGGCGGGTGCTAAACAAAAATAGGATAGCCTTAAATTGCAAAAATTAAATTAATAAAGCCTGAATAGTTTAATAGGTAAAACGGCTTACTTGTAATAAGTAGATAGCGGTTCAATTCCGTTTTTAGGCAAAATATTTAATATTACAGCGAAAGCTGCCGAAATTAAAACCACCTATTTAAATTTAAATTTTAAGCTCAAAATAATAGTATATTACCGTCTCGCGCCCCACCCCCCCCCCTCTGAAGTGAGGGGTGGGCGCCCTTTTCTTAATTTTATTGTTAATTAAATAATAATAAAAAAGGGTCTACCCCTCCTGGTGGTAGCTATTAGGGGTGGGTGGCTTAGATTATCGAATTGCAAGGGTATAATATCTATATAAAAAATATTTTTTTTAATAATTATTTACTTGCGCAGCAACCTCTACTAAGGCTGTCTAATTAATTGCTTATAGAAATCTAACAAATAGACTTAAAATTTGAGGGGTAAGAAGAGAGTAATTTAATTGAGTTGTAGTTTAATTTGGGAAAACGCCATTTTTTGGAAGTGGATTATATCAGTTCAACTCTGGTCAACTCAGATAATAAAATTTTAAGAAAAAAATATTTTTTTTAGGTATCTCTAGCTTAAGTTTTAATTTTAATCTTTTATAGTTAAGCAAGAAGGACCACCCTCTTATTTTAACTTATCTTTAAAATTTAAAGATAAATTAAATTGAGGAGTTGCAACACGCCGCACCCCCTTGCTAGCAACTCCCTTTTGGCCGAATGCCAAACTCTCCCTTTTTTAGAGTGCCATACAGGCAGAGGCAAAGGAGAGGCAAAGGAGAGGGGGAGGAGCGACCTCTTTAATTTTATCTAATTAAAGATAAAGGCAAAGGGAGGTTCGCTAAAGCGAGGCAAGATAAATAAAATCATTAATTATAAATCTAACCTAAATTAAAAAAAATCTTTTTAAATAAGAATTGGGGAAATCTGATAATGGTTAATCGGTTATATTTGCAATATAATAATGATAGTTCGAATCTATCTTTCTCCAAAAATAGCCCACCTCTTACCCCTCAAAAAGTCTAGAAAAAGCGAGGATTAGACAAATCAAATAGGGCCCTGCTTATACAGTATAAGCTAGACAGTACAAATTAAATTAAATTATTAATAGGAACATATAATAGTTTTAATTTATAGTGTGACCTCCCTTTTTTATTATTATTTAATTAACAATAAAAGTAAGAAAAGGGCGGGCCTAAACCTGCCCTAGCGCCCCTAGCAAGGGGCGCCAGAGGCGGCCATTTCTAGGCGCGCTAGGGCACGTAGCAACTTTTATCTTTATTTATTTAAAATTAAAGAGGAAAGGGGTTGGCGCCCCCCATAGGGAGGGGCCAAAGCGAGGCCTAGAGCGAGTGACCAATGATAGTTTAATCCGTTAAAATTGTCTTATTTGTATCTCCCTAAGAGAGACTGCTAAAGCTGTTTTTTTTTTTATTGGTTTTATTTATAAGGAGCTATAGAGACAAGCCCCTATCCTTTGCCTCTCCTTTGCCTCTGCCTGTATGGCACTCTAAAAAAGTATGGCACTCTAAAAAGGGAGAGCGATGGATGAAAGACTTCTAGAAAATTAACAAAATCTAACCAAAAAAAAAAGAATGCTAAATCAAAAAAAAATCGCTTGACGCTTTAAATGTCTAAGTGATTAGTAAGTAAAAGATTTAAATACATATTATAATTTTGATATTAAAATTAATCTTTTTATCTTTCCTCTTTATTAATATTCCACCGGTTCTTAGGTTCCTTACTTTAGGTTCCAAATTAAGACTGCTAACGCTGAGAGAGTATCCTAATTGGTTAAGGAGCTTACTTTGGGAGTAAGATGTTGCGCGTTCGAGTCGTGTCTCTCTCGTTTTAATAGAATGGAGCAATCTAATTTTATTTACCTCCTCTATGGACTCTTTAATAAACATTAAGGACTCCTAGGGCCCCACGCGCCCCTAGCGCCTAGCGCCCTCTCCTTTGCCTCTCCTTTGCCTCTGCCTGTATGGCACTCGGCCAAAAGGGAGAGTATGGCACTCTAAAAAGGGAGATTGCAAGTCGCAATGCGAGGGGCCTTTGCGCGCTAGAGGGCGTGGATAAAAAGAAAA